>ERZ808040.16-NODE-16-length-199675-cov-7.497370_pt1 | contig 199675 bp, 188 predicted proteins | sample MGYA00380191_ERZ808040 | MGnify/ENA primary metagenome ERZ808040 (study PRJEB31490, sample SAMN06133395) | mouse gut metagenome | isolation source: J6 | host: mice | place: China: Chengdu | collected 2015-05 ...
GATTGCAGCAGCAACACCGATGATTATCTTTATTTTTTTGCTTAATTTTCTTTCTTTCCCTTTTTCATCATTTTCAGTGCTTTCACAGTCCTCTGCGTTTTCGGAATTTTCAGAGTTTTCTTCATTATCCGGGATTTCGGCAATTTCCGTATTTTCGGCCGTTTCCTCGCCTTCGCTCTTTTCTAAATTTTTCTCTTCTTCACTGTTTTCGACATCTTCAGCGCTTTCCGCCTTTTCCGCGCCTTCGGTCTTTTCCGTGCTTTCGTCTTTTTCCGTGTTCTCCTTTTCCGTGTTCTCTTTTTCCGTGTTCTCTTTTTCCGCTTCTGCTTTGATTTCGGACTTAAATTCGGAGTTTTTACTTTTCTCGGTTTCATCAACGGACTCTTCATTACGGTTTTCGAAAGTTTTACTATCATTTGGAATAAGAATTTCATTGCAATATATACATTTCTTATCCTTGTCCGAGACCGGTTTTCCGCAATTCCTACAAACAATCATTGCCATGGATTTCCTCCTTTCCGTTTGGATAACCAAACCCGCATGCATTTTCATCCATGTCGTTCTTTTTACGATACGGCTGAATAAATCCCATTTCCCTTAAAACACTTTCGATTAAATCGACTCTGTTAATTCTGCATTCTGATATGTGACCGAAATTTCAAACACATATCATACACATGTTCACCTCCCCCGACTTTTCTCTTATCACATTATATCTTCACGATTTAATGAATCGGTCGCATTTCAGACGACAAATCGGATTCACCTTTCCGTTTTCTTTTCCGTTATTTTCAAATGTTTCATACATTATATTTAACGGATAAATGTGTGAGTTATTTATTTTAAAAATGACATTTTTACATAAAAAATGCCGAACACCTTACGGCATCCGGCAGTTTTTAATTCTTAAAACTCAAAACTATACGTATTTAACTTTTTTATTTCTCATTATAACTTATTAATATTGTACGGATACAAATAAGGAGTTCCGCATATGACAGGTTCTTCATCTCCATTCGGATTCTCAGTCGGCGATTTGAAAAATGTCAACGGTATCTCAAATGTTTTTCCGGATATTTTTTCCGTAACAACAAGAGTATAATTACCTTCTTCAAGGTCATTATAGACAATATTCAAATGTATTTTATTATCCGGCTCTGTATATGACAGAACGGTTTCTTCGTCGGTAAGTATATATCCGTCCTTGTCTCTCAATTCCAAAACATAATCAGGTTTATATGTAATTATTTTCCCTGATTTATCTTTTGCAACCGGTGTAAGTTCATGTTTGCTTATATTTGTATTTATTTTACCGTCTTCGACAATGCTCAATGAATCCATTTTTTCATCATACACTTCTTCCGTTACAATCCACTGTTTAACTGTACCCGTAAGCTCCTGAATATGTACTTTACCCTGTGTAAAAAACGGTTTAAATACAACTGTTCCCGTAGAAGATACCCCTGCTTCCATATACGGTTTGTCAAGAATCACATTTCCCGATGAAGAAATATCCTGACCGGGAGTCCTTATTTCGGTTGTTCCCGTAAATGCATCTTTTATTTTCATTAATCCCGTTTCTCTGTTAAGTATTATAAGAGAACCTTTTTCGGCATTAAGACTGTTTGCGTTAAATTCTCCCCCGATATCGCTTATGTCCAGTCTACTGTTACCGAGAAGTTCCAATTTACCCGAAACTGATGAAAAGGAATTATCCGAATTTATTTTAATGTTTGAGTCCTGTAATATTACATCTTTATAACCGTCAATAACCGGACTGTTCTGATTGGAATAGCTTATGAGTTTTAAAACAGAATCATCGGTGAGGTATGTATTTTCAAATGCGGATGCATTTGCATTTTTTACATTAATTTCCACGGTCCCCGTTACATTTGCACCCTTTCCTGAAGCGTCTGTTTTACCTGTTACCCTTGCTCCCGAAAACAGGTTTATTGTAACCGGAATATCCGATTCAGCCGTTTCCGATCCTGCATAAATATTTTCAAATTCAAACGGATTTTGGGCATATCCCGTTACCGTCAGCACGGAGTGATTCCCGCTGCGTGTTCCTGCTTCAAACGAACCGCCGAAAACCGTAACTCTGCCTATATTATTTGTATTTGTTTTCACCTCATTCATGCTGAGCGAATATCCGTTAAGATATATTTTCTCGGCAAAGAACTTCGTGTTTTCGATTGTAATATCGGCACGAAGCTGTATCGGTACTCTGCTGTTTAAAGAACTTCCGTCACCGTTTCCCGTTATTTTTAAGGCTTTATCTAATGTAAATACTCCTCTGTCCGATCCGTTGTCGTCATTTTGAATTGTTACGCTGTTCTTTAAAACAACAGTATCTCCGTCTGCTGCCGCTCTGTAAGCTGTTTTAAAGTCACTGTAAGGATGTGCTTCAGTGCCGTCCTCCGTTCCTTCCGCAAATGTCTCAACATAAATTGTCTTTGGTACCGTTACCGCTTTATTAACTGCCCAAGCCTCTTTATCGGAACCTTCCGCAACCTTATTTTCGGATTTGGCAAAGTTATTTACTTCGTTAATACCTGACTTTGCGCCTTCGTAATTGTGCTTTATTTCCGTATATGCCATGCTCTCTCCGTTAAAATACGACTCCCTGACATTAAAACCGATATCTTTATTATCCGATTCCGCAGCACTTATGGGAACAGCGCCAAACAGAAAGGGTCTCGCAGCGATTCCCAATACCAGGAGTAATGACGCTCCTTTTTTGAGTTTTCCGTAATTCATATTTATTCTTTATCCTTTTTCGTAAATAATATTTTCGTTATCAACAATAACCTTGATTTAAAAATTTCAGTTTACCAATAATTATTAATAACCTATATGACTATTATGGAATATTGCTGCAATTATTATAATATAAACTTGAGCATATTGATAATAAATGTATTGTAGATCTGCTGTACAAAGCTAAAAAATATTTTTTCGACCGTGATATTAAATATGAAAATGACTTCGCAGATTTCACGTGCATAACAACGTTTCGGTCCATAAATAAAAAGCGTATAAAACATTTCTGCTTTACACGCTTTTTAATATATACCTTAGTTAATTCAATTGTATTTCATTTCTGAGGCCGAATTCTTCCGACGCACCGTAGTTAAATGCTTCCTGATTGTCCTTTATAAACTGCTCTCTGTCATGCTCTTCAAGCATAAGCAACCGTACTTTTTCTGTCATTTATACTTCTTATGGTTTTGTGCCTTCCGATAGGTAGAATCAAAGGCGTTCCGGATATGGGATCTTCAATGACCGAACATTTTAACCCGTAGATTTCTTCAATAAGTTCCGAAGTAATAATATCTTCAGGAGCTCCCTCTTCAATTAATTTTCCGTTTTTCATTGCAAATATATAATCTGCATAACGTGCCGACAAATTGATGTCATGCAATACCATAACTATTGTTGTATGTTCTTTTTTGTTAAGTTCATACAGCAAATCCAATATCTCAACCTGATATGAAATATCCAGAAACGTTGTCGGCTCGTCAAGTAACAGTATATCAGTATCCTGAGCAAGCGCCAGAGCTATCCAAACGCGCTGTCTCTGACCGCCGGAAAGTTCATCCACGTTTCTGTCTGCCAGCTCCGTAATCCCCATCATTTCCATGGCTTTTTCCACTGCTTTAAAATCTTCGGCGCTCATGCCCTTCATAAGCTGTCTGTAAGGGAATCTGCCTCTTGTAATCAAATCCGTTACTTTTATACCTTCAGGTATTATCTGAGTCTGAGGAAGAAGGCCGATGTGCTTTGCCACTTTTTTCGACGGTATGCTTGTAATGCTGTTTCCGTTAAGCAGGACTTTCCCCTTAGTCGGGTGCAATAATCTTGAAAATGTTTTCAGCATTGTGGATTTTCCGCATCCGTTTGCACCGAGTATTACACTGATTTTATTTTCCGGTACCGTAATCGTAACATCGGAAATAATCTTTCTTCCGTCATATCCGGCACTTATATTGTCAGCTTTTAATATATATCCGTTCAATACATTTAACCTCGTTTATTCATTTTAAATAATAAAAATATAAGATAAGGAGCTCCCAATATTCCGGTTATTATACCCACAGGGTATCTTGACGGAAAAGCATACTGACCTACCATATCAGAGGCAAGCACAAGTGATGCGCCGACCAGACCGGAAGGCAACATATTTCCGTGTCCGGAACCTGACAATCTCGATGCAATCGGTCCGGAAAGAAACGCAACCGCGGCTATTGGACCCGTAACGGCCGTTGCAAAAGCAATCATCAAAACAGCAAGTACTATTAATGATATTCTGACCGCCGACAGCCTTACGCCGAGAACCGTCGCATAAGAATCTCCCAGTTCCATAACCTTTAAATGTCCGTTCAGCACGGCAACCGCAATACTTGCGCCTATAACGACAATTGCAAGTTTCGGAATCTGATCGAGAGTAACATTGTTAAGACTTCCACTCATCCATCTGAGAGCCGAACCTACATCATACTCTGATGCCTTAAGAAGGAGCCATGAAATTATCGCATTTAAAAATGCATTCATGCCTATTCCCGTAAGAATAAGTTTACTGTCAGAGTATCCGTTCCCGTTTGCAATTATGTATATCAATGCGGAAATTGCTATTCCGCATAACACGGCAATCAAAGACACTACTGTTCCGTCCAGGCGGAATATCAGTATTCCGAATATGGCCGCAACGCTTGCTCCCGAACTGACTCCGATAATATCCGGACTTGCAAGCGGATTGCCCAAAAGCTTTTGAAATACATTGCCGGCCGCACCGAACGCAAAACCGCAAAGTACGGCGGCAAGCATTCTCGGCAGTCTCAATGTTTTCACGGTAAAAGAACCCGCAGCGGATCCGTCCGAAAACAGAATTTTAAAAATATCAACAGGCGAATATATGGTTTTGCCGTACATCATCATAAAACCGGCTAACAAAAATACGATAACTCCCAGCAATGACACCGTTATGATGTATCTGCGTTTTCTGCTGTTGTATCCTTCCATTATTACGCTACTGCTCATGGTATTCATACAGAACGCACCCTAACCTTTCTCACGATAAGAATAAATGCCGGTCCGCCGACTAATGCAGTTATTATTCCCGATTCCAATTCTCCCGGGCTTCCAAGCAGTCTGCCGGCTACATCCGATAAAAGCAGGAGTATCGCACCTCCCATCATCGAGAACGGAACAAGGAGCTTTAAGTCCGGCCCCAAAACAAGCTTCATAACATGGGGAATCATAAGTCCTATAAAACCGATAGGTCCGGCAATTGCGGTTGTTGCCGCACACAATAATACTCCCGCAACTATCCCGAGTATTCTCGTTCTTGCAACATTAACTCCCAATCCCGCAGCGAATTCATCGCCGAGAGCCAGAGCATTAAGAGACGGTATTAATGCGATTGCGATAATAAATCCTCCCGCAAGATATGGAATTACGGTTTTGATATCATCCCATGATGCTCCTCCTATACTTCCGGTTTGCCAGAATCTGAACCTGTCCATTACCTGAGAATTCGGAAGCATTACGGTGTTTACAATCGACTGCAGAGCCGTCGCCGTTGCAGCTCCGGCTATTGCAAGTTTCATGGGGGTTGCTCCGCCTTTCCCCGATGACGCAAGGCCGAAAACAAGTGCCGCAGTCAAAACAGCTCCCGTAAAAGCGAGCCAAATATATTGGTTTTTATCGCCTATGTTAAAAAAAGCCATTCCGATTACAACAAACAGTGAAGCACCCGTATTTACGCCGAGAATACTCGGGTCCGCAACCGGATTTCTTGTTATAGATTGCATAAGCAGTCCGGATGTACCAAGCGCCGCTCCCGCTATAAGACCGAATACGGTTCTCGGGATTCTCGCATATACAATGTCAACTTCCGTTTGCGGTGCGCCGTTTTCAAAAAAAGCACCGAATACACTGCCTATACTTACAGACCTTGAGCCGTAAGATAATGAAATCAATATGCTCACCGGTATGAGAACCGCAAGAACAATACCGAATATCCATATTTTCCTGTTTTTCATTTATTTACCGACCTTGGATGCGGCTGCAGACAACTGTGTTAAATATTCGTCAATAGTTGCCGGTATTGAAAGTATAGTAGGAGTTGTTGAAGCCGCAAGCTTTGAATTGGAATCTAACAGTACAACCGCTCCGTTTTTGATTGCCGGAATCTTGGACATAAGAGGATCTGCCTGAAGAGCTTTAAGAAGCGATTCGTCTCCGTATAATACCATCAGGTCCACATCGGAGAAATCAGCTGTATTTTCCCTGCTTATTGTTACCGAAAAAGCATCAGGTGTTGCCTGTGCAAGCTTTGAAATGCTTTCCGGAAGTTCCAATCCTAAATCCTGAAGATACGATGCTCTCGGATCGGCAGGAAGGTATGCATAAAATGTACTGAAATCATCAGGGCTTATGTAGAAAAATCCTGCCTTTATACCTTTCAGTTCAGGATGATTCGCAATCTTTTCTTTTATAAGATTGTCCGCTTCGTTAACAAGCTTCTCACCTTCTGCTTTCTTCCCCATTCCCTCTGCATTTAATATTGTCTGCTCTCTCCAGCTTGTTTTCCAAGCCGCTTCCGCGAAAGGTACCACAGGAGCAATCTGTGACAATCTGTCATATTCGTCCTTAGTCATGCCGGAATATGACGCTATGATTACATCCGGCGCCGCATCGCTTATCGCTTCGTAATCAAAACCGTCCGTATCATTAAATACATTCGGATTGTTTACTCCAAGTGATGCAAATGCCTGATCTGTCCATTCGTGCAATTTGTGATCTGTCATATATCCGAAATTGGCTGCGGATACTCCAACCGGAGCAATACCCAGAGCAAGAGCCGTATCCTGATTTCCCCAACCGAGAGTTACAATCTTTTTAGGCTCGGAATTAAGGGTTGTCGTACCATATGCATGTTTAATCGTATATGGATACGACACCTGAGAATCACTCGCCTGTGACTCTGTCGCCGTATTATTATTTGTCGATGCGTTTGACGCGCATCCTGCTATTAATGTTGTTCCCATTGCCGTTACTGAAAGTAAAGTAACCAATAAACCTTTTTTCATATATCCTCCAAAATAATAACCTTTAGTTAGCCTTTGCTAATTTATATTTTGATAAGATACCACATGAAAAAAACTATTTCAACATTTACAGAGCTTGTTGTAGTAGTCATTATTACAGTAATGTTACCTTACGCTAACTGCTCTTTAAATAATTATATATAAATCCTATCTGCAATATAATTCAATACATAGTGAATTATATGTTTAAATAAATCATGATAAATAATAAAAACCGTATTACCCGATTACATATCGGATAATACGGTTTTTCAATTTATATCGTTGCCGATATTTTTGAAATTTCCGAATACCGTTTATCAAATGCACTTTAAGTTTTCGAATATTATTTATTTTCAGAATTTTTAAGTTTTCCGATAATAAAATCTTTCACCGATATCTGACCGCCGTATATAGACGAATTAAAGTTAACAATATAAGCAATTATACATACAAGCGAAAGCGGAAGAATATTTGCCGGTCCGAAAACTTCAAGCCCTATGAATATAGGGGCCAAAAGAGTATTTGTAGCACTTCCGAACACTGCGGCATATCCCATTGCGGCAATAGCTTCAGGAGGGAATCCGAAAGCGGCACCGAGTACGAATCCGAGACTTGCACCTATTGAAAACAAAGGTGTCACTTCACCGCCCTGAAATCCTATTGACAGAGTAAATATTGTCAACGCAAGCTTCACTATCCAGTCAAATCCGTATATTTCTCCGCTGTGGAAACTGTTGCTTATAAGATTTGTTCCGAGTCCGCAATATCTTCCTCCCAATACAAAGAAAAGTATGGCAGCCAAAGGTATTGCAAGGAAAAATATTCTCTTATACGGACTTTCAATTAAGCTTTTTGCTTTCTTCTTTCCAAAGGCAAGTCCTTTGCTGAATAATAAACCCGTAAGTCCGAATGCAATACCGATAAGAATAAGCGGAATAACAGTGTCAAAAGACAGGTCCACGGTATTTGTAACAGGTACAAAGAACTTTTCAAGTCCCAATGAATTCGAGATAAAGCATGCAATATATGACGCAACAAGCGCACTTAAAAGAGCTTCATATACCAATACCCCGCTTATAATAACTTCCAGCGCAAAGAATACAGCGGCAAGAGGCGTCTGAAAAAGCCCCGAAAAACCGGCTGCCATACCGATAACAAGCAAGATACGACTGTCAGGCAGCTTAAACTTTTTGCCGAGGGTATGTGAAAATGTCGCTCCTATTTGAACCGCAACGCCCTCTCTGCCGGCACTTCCTCCGAAAAGATGCGTAATCCATGTTCCTACCATAACAAGCGGAATCAGAAGAACGGGAATATTTTCCCGTTTATTTAATGCGGTATCAAACACAAGTCCCATTCCGCCCAGACTTTCTTTACTGAACTTATAATACATTCCGATAATTAACAGTCCCGCAAGCGGTAAAAACGGAACCAAAAACTGATAATAAGTCGTGCGAAAATCGCCTATGGCGATCAATACTCTTCCGAAAAGCGCATCAATCGCACCCACACAAACTCCGACAATTCCTGCCAATATAAGGTACATCAGCAGGTTTTTCATTTTTTCTTTGTTAAATTCCAACATATTGTCCTCCAATGCAAAAAAGGCTGACAATACCTGCATATAAATGCAGATATCATCAGCCTTAATCAGCGGTTTAGGTTTCCCAAGGGAGATTATCATTCCCTTATTTATTTTTTAGAATTATATCACAATTATTTTTTTACTGTAAATAAAATTTATGTTTTTTATTCAGTGCACTTTTAAATTATATACCCCCCATATGGGATAAATTCTTAAACACACAATGATAAACTGTAGTCCGGTTCACTGCTTTAAACTTAAGTAAACATCCGTGAACTTTGCCGGAATTTATTATTAGGAATTGTTTTACATTTTATTATGTAAATATAATCGGAGATTACCATGATAGAAAACGAAGAAGTAATAAAATATTTTAACGCCCGTTCAGAGAATTGGAACAATGAAATAGTAATAAACGATAAAAAAATAAATAAAATACTTGATAACGCACATGTTTCCGAAAATATGAAAATTTTGGATGTTGCCTGCGGAACCGGTGTCCTTATTCCGTATTATCTTGAAAGAAATGTCCAATCCGTGCTGGGAGTTGATATTTCTCCCGGAATGATTGAAATTGCAAGGAGATCCTTTAATGATTCACGCATTTCTTTTTATGTCGGTGACGCGGAAAAATCTCCCATCGAAAGTGATTATGACGGGATTGTAATATATAACGCTTTTCCGCATTTTAAAGACGGGGAAAGAATCATACAATATTTATCCGAACATTTGAAAGACGGAGGTTATCTCACCGTTGCTCACGGAATGAGCAGAGAACAAACAGACGCTCATCACAAAGGCTCGGCAAAGCATATTTCAAACGGTTTAATGGAAATCGACGAGTTGTCAAAAATATTTTCAAAGTATCTGACCGTAACTACAAGTATTTCCGATTCGGAAATCTATCAGATTGTCGGTGTGAAAATAAGATAATTAGATACATAATAAGCTGCAGATTTTGAATTGTCTCCGAATCTGCAGCTTATATGTTGAAAGTTCTGTTTAATTGTTAGGCGTATTTGCGGATTTATGATTATTTTGTTCTTCCCTGATCGGATAGTAACAGTTCATCTCGGTATCAGTTGTAATATATGATTCCTTCTTAAATCTGTGTGTTCCTCCTCAGTAAACACACCGTCTCAATCCCTGTTGTATGCGGGAACATATCCACAGGCGTAACCTTATCTAATCTATATCCTCGCTCCGATAAAAACTTTATATCCCTTGCACATGTGGAAATGTTGCATGATACATATACAATTCTTTCAGGCTTCACATCGGAAACGGTATTCAGAAGCCTGTTGTCACACCCCTTTCTCGGAGGATCAACCACCACGACATCCGGTTTAGGCAATTCAAGTTTATCAACGAAATGTTGTATATCTGAAGAACTCATTTCTTCCCCGTAAGAGGTAACCTTTATATCTTCGGCTTTTCCGCATGCGAAATATGCATTATTGATGTTATTTGATATTGCATTGTCCCTTGCATCCGCTATTGCCTGTTCAATTATCTCTATTCCATATACTTCTTTTGCTTTTTTTGCCAAAAACAGTGATATGGTACCCGTTCCGCAATACAAATCCCAAACAGTTTCACTTCCTGTCAGCCCCGCTTCCTCAAGAGCCTTGTTGTATAAATTATAAGTCTGATACGGGTTAATCTGGAAAAATGATTTTGCGCTTATTTTATATGTATTGTCACCGATTTTATCATTAATATGATCAACGCCGTATAAAACACATTCATCCTTTCCCAATATTACATTGGTATCTTTATTATTAAAGTTAAATACCACCGACGTAATCTTATATTTTTTAACTGTACTCTCTTCGGATGAATTATCTCCCAACGACGAAACAATATATTCCGCCAGGCCTTTTATTAATTGTTTAAGCCCTTTATTTCTTAAAAAAGAATCCCGCGTTATATTTAAAACCGGACAAACCATAACTTCCGCAGGCATGCCGTCATTATGACTTTTACCCAAACCTGTTCTGATAAGTACGTGCCTGATAAGACCTCTTTTGCTGTCTTCATCATACGGTTCAATATTATTTTTTTCACAATACTCCCGTATGCGCGACAATATAACGGAATTATATTCGTCTTCAATAAGGCAATCTTTGCACTCAATAACATCATGACTTCTGCTTGCATAAAAACCTGTTATAATATTTCCGTTTTTATCTTTGGATACAGGATACTGACCTTTGTTTCTGTATCTGTATTCCTTTATCTCTCCGTTATATTCTGAAGGAATTATGTTGTTGAAGATATATTTATCCTTTGAAATTCCGCCTATTCTGCAGAGCGTTTCCTCAACGAATTTTTCTTTCCATTCAAGCTGTGCTTTGTATGAAATATGTTGGATTGAGCATCCTCCGCATCTTTTCGCATTTTCACATTTCGGAACGGTCCTGTCTTTTGATTCTTTCAATAACTTCAACATTTTGCCGTATGCAAATGTTTTTGATGTCTTGGTTACTATTCCCTCAATCATGTCACCTATTGCGGTGTCCTTCACAAACACGGGATACAGCCTGCCGTCTTCCGTCTTCGTTTTCGCAACTCCTAGTCCTTCGCTTGTTAAATCAACAATGTTCTCCGCAAATAAATCTCCCTTAGTCAGCATTATATTTCTGTCCTTCTGATTTTACAGTCAAGTAATTTATTGTAATCAAGCCACGCATTGCTGTTTTTGCCGTTAAGCTCTTCTCTTATCACTTCAAGATTTGCATCTAATTTATCCGCCGCTGCAAGAATCCAGCTTTCAACAAGAGACGGACGCTTAGGCGAACCGTATTCAAGCTCGCCGTGATGAGAAAGTATGCAATGCTCCAGTTCCTGCGCCAAAATTGCAGGGAAACCGTCTATCTTCGCTATTTTTTCAACCAACATACCGTATCCTATAACAATATGACCTATGAGATTTCCCTCATCGGTATAATCGTTTTCCGGAAACGGCGATAATTCTCTTGTCTTTCCCACATCGTGAAGCATTGCCGCCGTAACCGCCAAATCTCTGTTGGCATAGTCGTAATTACTGCATATAAGTGATGTGAGCCTTGCAACGCTCAGCGAATGTTCAAGAAGTCCTCCCACATATCCGTGATGGACACTCTTTGCCGCAGATGCCTTTTTAAAAATATTGAAGAAAGCTTCATCATTTATAAATATATTTTCAAGAAGTTCCTTTAAATATTTATTCTTAATTGAGCCTATCATCGCAAAAAATTCATTTGTCATTTCATCAATGTCAAATCTCGAAGAAGCCATGTAATCAGATGTATTATATTCTCCTTCTTCCGCAATTCTTGCGCTGTCCAATTTAAACTGAAGCTTTCCGTTATAAAGAGAAACCGTTCCGCTTACGGCAACGAAATCGGAAGCACCGAATTCCTTTATTGCAAATGAATTAGGATCCCATATTTTTGTGTCAATACTCCCGGTCTTATCGCTTAAAATTACATTTTCATATTCTTTACCGGCTCTTGAAACCGCCGACTGTCTGGATTTGCAGTAATATATTCCAGAAACCTTGTCTCCGTCTTTAAAATTCTCAATAAAATACATTTCAATTCCTCAATTCCGTTGATTTGCCATATATACAATTATTTTATAACTTATATCTCACTGTATTAACGTCGAATGACATGTCAAAATATCCGTCTTTGTTTTTTCTTTTTATGTCAACCGACATGGTTTTTCCCGCCTTATAGGATGATAATATATTTTCTATATCATCCATATTTTTTATTTCATTGCCGTCTATCGCCGTTATAATATCTCCCGACTGTAATCCGGCCTTATATGCCGGGGAATCAAATTCCACATCTGTTATATATACGCCGTTAGGCACACCGTATTTGTCAGCAATGCTTTCTGTAATGTCTTCACCATATATTCCGAAAAGTACTATATCAATATCAGCCGATAATTTTTCAATAAGTCTTTTAATGTCCGAAATTCCCACAACGTTAAAAGTATTGCTTCCGGAACCCTTATCGGTTCCTATTCCGAGAAGATTTCCGTTTGAATCGAACAGGAATCCTCCCTTGCTTACGGAAGAAACTATATTTGTGTTAATCATCGTAAGGTTTGCATCTATGATAGACAAATTATACTTTTTTGAAATAATTCCGTAGTTATATGTCCCCGATTCATCACCGCTTTCGCCGTATGATATTACAAACGATCCCAGAGGTGCCCTGTTCGAATTACCGAGCTTAATCGGTACTATATTCTTTTTTGCGTTATCCGAAAGATCTTTCTTTTTTATTGAAACAAGCGCAATGTTAAGGTTTGGACTTTTTGCAAGAAATGTTCCCGAAATAACATCTCCTCCAACGGTTACGTCAACATGCTGTCCCTTATCTATGGATAAATCCCCTGACATTATCACATATCTTGTAGCCGTTTCTCCTATAATCAAACCTGACCCCGGACTAATCGTTTCATTTTCCGCTCTGTTCCCGTCAGGTAAAATATAGCCGATAAGATCTGTGTTTTTCGGTATAATATAAACGACAGACTTGTTTATATTTTCAATGGTCTGAGGCATTTTTGAAAATGCTTCTTTGTTGTCAACATTTCCCGATTCGCTGATTTCCTTAAGATTAATGGCCTGAATATCATCCCTGTCCAATGACAGTTCCGAATTGCTTACTTCTACCATATGATTAACTTTGTTGATTATGAAAGGCACAATAAACAATGCCGTAATGCCTGCGGCTATTATTATCAACACTATGATAAATTTTTTGCTTTTCTTTTTCAGCTTCTTCGGTATTATTTTTTCTGTATATAAACTAAATTTATTGTTCTTAGTATTATCATTACTCATATCAGCCTCTTTTAACAGCTTTTTCGATTATGGCATTTTCAGATACAGTTATTTCTATACTACCAAATATATGAACATAATGTATATCATTAATTTTCAAAGTGAATATAAATCATAAAATTTTATCAATGGAAAAACAAAATGTAACATATTAAATATGTAAAAATCAAACCATATAAAATAAAAACAAATCGGTAAAGCTACGGGTGGATAAGGAAGTATAACAAATTAAAACATTTATGGCGTTGCAAAGGCGGAAATCAAGGCTTTGGCAGTAAATTGTCAAAGACTTTTTCTGTATCTTAATTTTACATATTCGTAATTTGTTTTTCGTATAATGGACTTACTAAAATCAAGGCGGTTCAAAAATGAAAACAATTTTTGAAAAGAACGGCGGTACTTATGAAATTCAAGGTGACTATTTATTGCTAAATCTTACTTTACAAGATGAATAACAACATTCAATTGGCGTATGGGGCTGAGGCACAAGCGATACTTGAAACAAAATTACAAAGTGATTTATTACAATCTTTTGACGGCAGGTAAACTCAACTCTTATCTTTCCAGTATTGATGAAAGAGCAAGATTGCTGTTTGATGAAACGGTAAAATCACTTGCCGAGAAAGAAAATGTCACCGAAAAATTCAAAGCAGAAAACGCAATGTTGTGGGTGCAAAAGATAAATAATATCCGCAACCTAGCAACAGAAATCGTAAATAATCAAATAATATTTAATTGATAAAAAGGCACGCACAGCCGACGGAAATTTTTCTGAAAGCTGTGCCTTAATTTTTTATTATGAAGTTTTATGTAGAAACTTAGCAAGCAGTGTATTTGGATAGCCACGCTACCAAACACTTCGTTATGGACACCCTAAGGCCTTGTAATAGTATAAAATAGAAAATCATTATGAAACATTATCGCTTGTTTCGTTCCATAGTTTCGTTAAACAGATATCATCACTATTCGGATGTGCTGATTCTTCCTTATCTACTTTTATAACTATTGGAATCTTTAAAGCAGTTCCGGTAATTATTGCTTCGCCTTGCCCTAATAACGGAATGTTATGATATGTAGTTGAGTCTATAGTTGGCATTGTATTTTCTATCATTTGGAGATCTTTCTCATTTACTAACCTGTGAATAATATAATTGTGCAGTTGTGACATTATTGTAGGTGATATATCGGCAGGTCGTTGGCTTGCCAGAGTTAAATAGAATCCAAACTTTCTTCCTTCTTTAATTATTTCTTCAAAAACAGACAGTCTGTAATCCTGCCAATCATCCCCAACGCTTTTGTGTTGACTGTTTAAAATGTTATGCGCTTCATCAATTATTAAATGTACAGTTTGTATAACACCATTTTGCGAAAAAAATTTTTTATGTTCATCATATAACATTTTTGATAGTAACATTGGGATTAATCTCTTAATATCGGTATTCGAATTAACTAAAGAAATTATGTTCATAGTTTTATACGAACTTTCAGCAGTTGATTCAGAAACATTTACTACCTTATCTAAAGATTCAAGTGCAGGTCTAATTCTGCTAAATAGTGGATTTATAAAATCAGACTTGGTTGAAGTAAATGTAATTTCATATACACGTTGGAACTCTAAAAAGGATAAAAATTGTTTTATCTTGGTTTTATTTTCAAAACTGTTTTTCAACTCTGACTTGATTTCGTCAATTTTTAAAAATTTTTTACCATCATCTGTTAATTGCGCATCTTTTAAGATTATCACTCCATCCGGTGTACTTAGTGTTTGAGAGTTATATTCGCATTTTGAAAAAATTTTATTTAGTGGTTCGATTTTTTCATTTGATACTCCTACACTTAAAGCCGCCGATACCCAATTGCTTAAAAGATTAATATTATTGTTATTTTTTATCTGTTTAAGAATATATTCCAAAAGCCCTATTTCAATTTTTGAATAATCATCACTATTGTTTATTTTAAGGTATTTTTTTACCGCCTTTTTTAAAAAAGGAACTTGAGTAGCAGGTCTGGCATCAAACAAAATAGATAATATGTCTGCATCAAATAAATAATCCGCTTTGATTTGCAATTTATCGCCCGGATTTCTGGTATTAATATCTAATATCGACCTATCTTCAACATCTAATCCAAATATATTATCTTTACAGTATTCACCATTGAAATCAATTACAAAAAATTTAGACTTTTCTTTAATTCTTTCTATGAATTCGGTTTTAAACAATTCTAAATACATCCTGTGTAAAGTGTTTGACTTGCCTGAACCGGTATTACCAAAGATTCCAATATGTGAAGCAAAGAACTTATTTATAGGAATTTTTGCCGGAAATCCTTCAATGATAGTTTGACCCACTATAATTGTTTTATCGTTTTCTTTTACACCGTATATTTTAGAGAGTTCATCATCGGATGTTAATGAAACTTCATTTCCTATCATTGGAGTGTATTTACTTGTTATTTTAAATTCATTGTTTTCAATAACACCTTTTATTTTAATTTCAACTATTCTATTTATGGTATTTTTATGAAATCTATTATCAAATTCGGCACTACTTACGGTATTAAGCTGGTCAACAACTTTTTCGGATGAAACCATTGCTATTATTTTAATATCATTTTGGTTTATTGTTAAATACGCTCCCACCTTTATACCGGAAAGTAATTCACCATTCCAAATAACATTATTATCATTTAAAAGGCTATATACACCAACTTTTGAAATTTGATTGTTAACTTCAACAATTACGCCTACTCGTTTACCATTCATATTAGTCACCCTTAAATATTTCGGTTAGATTATTTATTTCAAATGAATGCCATACATTATTTCTATTTTCTATATGATGTTCTGTTGTTATATCGTCATCAAAATCTTTAGGAGACAAAATTTTAAGATTGTTTGGCGTTTGACCTAATTCCAAATTTTTCTTTATCTCATCAACCTTTTCGTCAGTATATGCGAATACAAAAGTTAATAATTCTGTATTTTGCAATGCTCTTTTAAACATTTTTGCAATATGAGAATCTTGAAATGAAAAACCTATAACAAAAAGTACAGACTGTGGCTTATCTAATTCAAGCTGAAACATTCTTAGCATATCGTGAAAATAATTATTTAAAAATGTTTCCTCCCCTTCAATGCCAGTTGGTTTTACTACTACCGAATCTTCTTGTACATCATTACATACTAATATTTTATTTTCATCTTTTTCCTTCCAATTTACAGAACCATGCGGTTTTATTAAATTAATTGATGGAATTTCATCAATATAATTATCATTCAAGCCCTTATAAGATACAACACGATTATAATTTGAACTATCTAAGCATTTGTTGAAATAACCGCTCGTTCCATCATTAAATACGATTCGGTTTTGAATTGCTAACTTATCAATCGCTTTTTCAATAAATAAATCATAGTTTGTAGTGAATATATTTGCACTTCGTGGTACCTGTCGAGAATTAGATTTATTTAAAAGCTGAATAATTTGAAACAAAAAATCACAATAATTATTATATGTTGTTGCTATTTTTTTATCACTAAAATCGTCTTTTAATATTAGACGGCTAACCTCTTTCACTTTTTTGACTAAATTATCGTTTCTTTCTTTATCATTTACACCGTCTATTTGTCCCATTAATGGTATAGCCGGTGTAGATACTCCTGAACCAATTAAAAAATTTAGTTGTTTAGATATAGCTAGATTTTTTATTGTTTTAATATCATAACCTTTTGTTGTAGAATGATTATCATTTTCCATTTTAATCCTCCGTTTTTATCGTTTATTATAATTTAAGTTAGTATATTGAACCGAATTTATTTACTGTTAATTATGTTATCCTAATTACATATAAATAAATTTAAGCAACAACATTTTATAACCGGCACAACCACCGTATTACCGCATTGTTTATACATACTTTTTATCGGTATATCGGGGAAATCAAAAGACTTCGGGAAACCTTGCAAAGCAAGGCATTCTTTCGGTGTAATCTTTCTGATACCGAAATCGTCTTTTACAATCGGCACACGATTATACCAAGTCCCCATATTGGCTTTAAGCGTAAAAGATATTCCGTCTTTGCTTTTTTGAATACCGTAATCCGAAAATCTGTATATTTGATTTTCGTCTGTTATAGCGGCTTTCATCTTTTGATACTGTAAGGAATTTTCACTGAGATAAAAACTATCGTCTGCTTTTACGCTTCGGTCGATAATATCAAATATATGCTTTTTAAGCGGTTGTTCTTTCGGAAATTGAAATTTGTTACACATATCAAAATCCTTAAAAGCAATGATATATGCTCGTATCCTGTGCCGCGGTATTCCGTAATTACAGTCATCGCAATAATGTATCTTATGTAATAATTCCTTTCCGACAGTTCGTTGTGAATACGGTTAAATGTTTTTCCGTTGTCGTGTTCCGTAAAGTTTGCAACATTCTCAAGAAAGATTATTTCGGGTCTCTTTTCGTCTGCAATTCTCATTATTTCAAAGAACCGATTTCCTCGCTATCTTCAAAGACTTTCTTATTTCCTCACACGGAAAACCGGCAGTCAAAATGTTGAACTCGGAGATAGACGAAGCCTTGATTTTTCTTATATCGCATTCGGACAGTATCGTGTCGGGGAAATTATGTTAATGTGTTTTACAGGCATCTTTATCTATTTCATTTGCCTAAGCAATTTCAAATCCCGCTTGTACAAACTCTAAATCTATTCCGCCGATACCTGCAAATAAACTACATACTTTTGGTTTAGCAACTTTCATTTTATGAATCTGACTTGTAAATTCAGTTTAAGATAATACCTTTCGTTATCTTTGTAAATATAACCGAATTCGTGGCGTGATGTGCTTGCGGTTTCGAATTTTGTGTTATTTATCAAATATGTCTCGAATTCGTTTCTGTTAAAAAGATGATAACACAACACTTCTCCGTCTTCTCTTACTATAATATAGCCTCCCGTTGCATCTGCGGTACCGTCCCAAACTTTTGACGGAAGCATACCAAGAGCGCATTCGGCAAGGAATTTTTTGAATTTATATTCGTAAAACGGATGTCCCTTTGATAAATCATATCCGATAGGATTATGTAAACTCAATGATTCAAGAGAATTCTTTACGGTATTGACCCCGGATGAATAATACTCTTTAAGCATATAAGCACAAATTTCCGGTAGGTCTCCGTCAATTAGTTGCAAATTACTTTCAAAAATTCCGTTTTCCATTGAGTTGTATTTGATGTCACAGTAATTACTGTTTAGCACATCAAACTTATCTTTGAATTTCTTTGAACAGGTATTAAACTCATTCATTACATAATCATTGATGTTACCGATTACTTCAAAAATAAAGTTTGTTGTTTTTCCGGCATTAACAAGAGTAGAAGGACTGCCCAATCTTGATTTTATACTGAATCCTTGAACAGTTTCATAGCCTGTATTTATATCGTGAATTTTTATTCGAATATCGGCTTTATCCGTTGATTTTGCTTTAAGAACACCGATTTTAAGAGTATCAAGAAATTCTTCTGTATCAGGCAGTTCAAAAGCAGAAGCAGTCGTACTTATTATTTCTTGATAAAGAACATCGGCAGCATTTTTGAATTCACTGCAAGGTAATGTGAGCAACATGTTATTGTCATCGGTTTTTACAACAGAAATTGTATCGTCAACCCTGTTTATTCTAAACTCAAGAGTGCCGATAGGTTCGGTACGAATAATGTTAATAATGTTATAAAACATATCGTCCTTTTTATTGAGTTCTGCATCCGCCGCATATAATTTCTTAATTTCGAGCAAGCGAAAAAAAGCGTATATCTCGCTCCATTCGCCCTTATTACCGGATAATTTAGGCATTATCAAGTACCCCCTTAATTTGTTTTGCTATTTCTTCTATGACATTAACGGTTACACTGTTGCCAAATTGTTTATATAGATGAACATTTGCAAGAGGAAGATTAAATGAATCGGGGAAGCCTTGCAATCGAGCCCATTCTCTCGGAGTCATTTTCCTGATTCCCTCTTTGTTGATTTCGCCTTTAATATGTGTTGTCGGTGTTAAATCCTTTTGGCGTTTATCAATAAGTAAATTTCGTTCCCTGCCCATTCCGCCGCATACAATGGCTCCTGCAACACCGTTCCATTCACGGATTTCATATCCGAATCCATTACCCTTTGATGCGTGACGAGCCTTGTGCTTTCTTAATGTTTCCATATAAACATCGCTCAAATAGTATTTTGCCGGTACAGGCTTTTCTTCAATTATATCTTTAAGCCTTTTTGTATCATCGGTAGCTTGCGGAAATTCGAAATTTTCCGGTGCAATATCATTTCTGAATGCGACAATATAGATTCTCTCCCTGTTTTGAGGAACTCCGAAATCTTTACTGTTCAAAACATCACTAAATACTTTGTAGCCCAAATCTTCAAAAGTCTTTTTGATAATTTCAAACGTTCTTCCTCTGTCGTGAATTTTAAGACCTTTTACATTTTCACAAAATATAATTTTCGGTTTGTGAAGTTCGCAAATTCTTGCGACATCAAGAAAAAGAGTACCTCTGCATAAGCCTTTATAGTTATCGTCAAATCCTTGTCTTTTTCCGGCAAGACTGAATGCTTGGCATGGAAATCCCGCAAGACAAATGTCGAACTCAGGAACATCTGTTTCTTTAATTTTCGTTATATCTCCGGCAATATCGAAATCATCGGAGAAATTTGCTTTATATGTTTTTTGAGCATATTCATCCCATTCGCTGACAAAAACGGTTGAGATTTCATCGCCGAATGCTCTCTCAAAACCAAGGCGAATTCCACCGATACCCGCAAATAAATCTATTGATTTATACTTAACCATTTTTACTTTTTACCGTCCTCTCAACTTCATCGGCACACGCCTGTAATTTTTTCTTTATATCTTCACCCCAAAACCTTAGAACAGTCCATCCCGAATTTTCGAGCGTTTCGGTAACCTCTCTGTCACGAGCAATATTTCTTTCGATTTTGGGAATCCAAAAATCTTGATGGGATTTAAATTCTTTTTTCTTATTGTCCCAATCGTATCCGTGCCAAAATTCGCTGTCGCAAAAAACCGCAACCTTTTTTCCTATAAAAACAATATCGGGTTTTCCGAATACTTTTTTGCTGTTCTTTTGATAACGCAAGCCTCTTGACCAAAGTTCTTTTCTAAGCATAACCTCTATCTTTGTATCTTTGGACTTAACCTGTTGCATATTGTATGATATTTGCCCTTTTGTTTTATGCATTTTCGGCTTCTCCGTCATCTTTATAAAATTCGCATATATCACCTATATCGCATTCGAGTGTTTCGCATATTTTCATAAGCACATCCATACTTACAATTTCGTCTTTACCTAGTTTTGCAACGGAATTGCTGCTTATATGTGCCTGCTCTCGTAACTGATATTTTTTCATCTTTTTATCTATGAGAATTTTCCACAATTTATCGTAACTGACCTTCATACTCAACCTCCTTGCGGCATTAAATTAATTATGTCATTAAAAGAACGAAAGTTCAATATAATTAATTTATATATACCAAATATTTTTATTTACAGCCCAAAAAATTCTCACATAAAAACGATTAACGAAAATAAAATTTTTATTGTTACCACGGTTTTTAAGGCAACCCTTAAATTACCGTTTATTTGATGTGTATTTGCAAACGGTCATGCCCGCTGTTTTTCTGCATTACAAATACAATTAATAAGTATTGTACAATAATGTCAAAACGGAAAAAAACATAAACTCTTTTCCTCATATAAAGACTATTACAACATATACATTTCATTGTCATTTATATGTAATTATTCATGCGGTAAAATTCCTGCCGCAATTTGAAGATGTGTAATAACAACTTTATTAAAACAATAACAAGTAGTAAAATATAATACTAAAAGTTATTAGACAGGACTGTGACAATCTGTCCGTAAAATATAAATACAGTCAAGGATGTGTAACATGAACAAAAAAGTATTAAGAACTCTTGAGTACGACAAGATTTTAAATATGATAGCTTCTCTCGCCGACAGTGAGCCCGGAAAAGAACGTGTTTTAAATCTTCATACCCTTTCTTCGAAAGAAAAAATAAAGCAACTGCTTAAGCAAACAGATGACGCCGTTAACAGATTATTCAGAAAAGGAAAACCGGACTTTACGCATGTTGTGGACGTAACCGATATGTTAAAGAGACTCAGCGCCGAAAGCAGCCTGAACGCATCTGAATTACTCGCCATAGCCGAACTGCTTATCTGTGCCGAAGATGCAGTAAAATATTATGAAGACCTGTTTGAAGATTCATTAACGGAAATGTACGGTTCACTTGATCCCGTAAGTAATCTTTCCAAATCAATAAAAAAATGTATTATTTCGGAAGATTATATAGCAAGCAGCGCAAGTCCCGCTCTTTCCGAAATACGAAAAGCACAAGAATCCACAAAAGACAGAATAACCTCGGAATTAAACCGTATGTTATCTTCTCCGTCGGTAAGAGAATGTTTACAGGACATTATTATTACGAGCAGACAGGGAAGGTATTGTCTCCCGGTCAAAGCAGAATATAAGAGAAGAATTACCGGCATGATACACGACCGCTCCGCAACCGGTTCCACATTATTTATCGAGCCTTCGGTTGTGGTCAATCTCAATAACGAGTTAAAACAGCTGGAAATTGACGAAAAGAAAGAAATAGAAAAAATATTGAAAAAATTAAGTGAGGAAGCCGCAGAGTATACGGATGCAATAGCCGCAGACTCTAAAACGCTGTCTATCCTTGATTTTATATACGCAAAAGCGACATGGTGCAAATCCAATAAATGTTCAATGCCTGAAATCAATACGGACAATTATGTTGAATTAAGAAGTGCAAGACATCCTCTGATTCCTGCGGAAAATGTGGTACCTATTGATATTCACATAGGAAAGGAATTTTCAACACTTGTTATTACAGGTCCAAATACGGGAGGAAAGACCGTAACCCTTAAAACCGTGGGACTTCTTTGTCTCCTGACATATTCCGGACTGCTTATACCTGCCGACACGGGTTCAAATGTCGCCGTATTTAAAGAAATATTTGCCGACATAGGAGATGAGCAATCAATTGAACAGAGCTTATCCACATTTTCGGCTCATATGACCAACATTTCCGGTATTTTAAAGCACTCAAATGAAAAAAGTCTTGTTTTATTCGACGAACTCGGAGCGGGAACCGATCCTACCGAGGGAGCCGCTCTCGCAACATCAATACTTGACGATCTTTTAAAAAAGCATATAACAACCATTGCCACCACTCATTACAGCGAACTTAAAATGTATGCTCTTACGACTCCGGGAGTTGTAAATGCGGGATGCGAATTTAACATTGATACTCTCCGGCCTACATATAAGCTTCTTATCGGCGTACCGGGTAAATCAAATGCATTTGCCATTTCCAAAAAGCTCGGTATCAGTGACTATATTATTGAGAACGCTCAAAAAAGACTTACAGACAATGATGTTGCATTTGAGGATATCATTACGGATCTTGATGCGGCAAAACGAAAAGCTCAATCGGAAGAGGCCGAAATCAAAAAGTACAAACAGGAGATTGAGCGCCTGAGAGAAGAAATTAAAAACGAACGCCAAAAGACCAATGATTCCAAGAACAAAATTTTGAAAAACGCAAATGAGCAGGCCGCAAATATTCTTGCGGAAGCGAAGGCATATGCGGATAAAGCAATAAAAGTCATGAATACATCTGGTGTTACGGTTAAAGAACTGGAGGAAGAAAGAACCAGACTTCGTGAGCAAACAAAAATGCGACACGAAAAATCTTTATCCAAAGCTTCCGCAAAGAAAAAATCATCTGACAAACCGGAAGATTTCAAACCCGGTGTTATGGTACTTGTGCACGATATGGATACTGTCGGAGAAATACTTACACCTCCGGATAAGAAAAATGAATGTACCGTTCTTATCGGTAACTTTAAATTAAAGCAGAATATAAAAAATCTTCAAATAGACAGAACTCCGAAACCCAAGGAAAAGAAAACCGATACATCTTCATCATATGCTTCCAAAATACGTTCCAACAAATCGCGTTCAATTTCTCCCGAGATTAATCTTCTCGGCATGACTGTTGATGAGGCCATAGGCGTATTGGATAAATATTTGGATGATGCTTATCTTGCCGGCGTCGGACAGGTACGCATAGTACACGGTAAGGGAACAGGAGCATTGAAAAAGGGGGTTTCCGATTATTTATCCGGACTTCCGTATATCAGTAACTTCAGACTCGGTATAAACGGTGAAGGAGATGACGGAGTTACCATAGTAACATTTTAAATAACCCTTATGAAAGGATAATATATGCCACAGACACAAAAAATCCTGATTGTAGACGATGATGAAAATATTGCCGAGCTTGTTTCTCTTTATTTAAAAAAGGAACTTTTTGACACAAAAATTGCATATGACGGCGAATCCGCACTCAAAGCCGTTGCCGAATATAATCCCAATTTAATTGTGCTTGACATTATGCTTCCGGGAATAGACGGCTATGAAGTGTGCCGTGAAGTCAGAAAGACTCTCACCACCCCGATCATCATGCTGTCCGCAAAAGGCGAAACATTTGATAAGGTTCTTGCATTGGAGCTTGGGGCTGACGATTACATGGTGAAGCCTCTTGAAACAAAAGAATTTATAGCGAGAGTTAAAGCTCTTTTACGAAGAAGTACAAGTTTTAATTCCGAGAAAAAAAAGAAGGAAAAAACAGTGTCATATCCGTCTCTGACCGTCAATTTAGATAATTATTCGGTACAATACAACGGTCAGTTTATTGATATGCCCCCAAAAGAGATAGAACTGCTGTATTTTCTTGCATCATCTCCAAATCAGGTATTCACAAGAGAGCAGCTCCTGGATAATATTTGGGGTTATGAATATGTGGGAGAAACAAGAACCGTGGATGTTCATATTAAAAGAATAAGAGAAAAAATAAAAGACACTGAGCATTGGTCTATACAGACTGTTTGGGGTATAGGCTACAAATTTGAAGTAAGGTAATCATATGAAACGCGATTCTCTCCCAAAAATTATTTTTTTATATATTTTTTTCGTTGCAGCTTCCACCATACTGCTGCTGTTCGTTGCCAACTCGTTAAATTATCGGGCTGCATACAAAAATACGTCGAATATTCTTTATAAGCAGGCCGTAAATTTATCAAATATACACCGGGCGGATTTTTTTTCCGAAGATGAAAACGCAAAAAATAAAACAAATGAAGTGTTAAACAGTATTGCGGGTTCGGAAGATATTCGTATATTTCTTATTAAGACAGACGGAACCGTCATATTTGACAGCGATAAAGACAGCGACAACGAAATTAATTATAAAATCAATAACTTTGACTCTGTTCTTATGGGTAAGGAACATGTTTGGACAGGCGATTTTTACGGTGTTTTCAATGAAAAGTACATGAGTGTGTTTGCACCTGTTGCAAATGATTTTAATACGAACGGATATATTGTGTTAAATATCTCTGATCACTATATATCCGATTCCACAAAAAGCTACCTTATTGTCGATCTTACGCTCATATTAATAGGTATCGGAATATCTTTGCTTTTCTTTATGCATTATATTATTTATATCAATCGCCCCATTATGTATATTGCAAGAGCTGTTGAAACATACAACAAAGGGCGATTCGACGTGCAATTTGACCGTAATAACGGCGGAAGTATCGGTGAACTGGAACTTGCTCTTTCCGACATGGCAAAGAAAATAAATGATGCCGAGGAATATCAAAAGGACTTTTTATCCAATATCTCACACGACTTCCGCTCTCCGCTTACATCAATTATAGGATATCTTGAAGCAATATCAGACGGAACGATACCTAAAGAAAATATTGACCGATATATCAATATAGTTTTGTTTGAAGCTAACAGATTAAAGGATTTGACGCAGGATATACTTATACTCGGGGAGCTGGACGCCAATACCATGAGATTGGAAAAAAGCACTTTTGACATTAACAATGTTATCAAGCATGTTATTGAGACATTTGAGGGTGTATGTTCAAGCAGAAACATTCACTTTGAGCTAAGTTTTGATTCTGTTGCCACACATATTTATGCAGACGAAACAAAATATCAACAGATTATTTATAATATTGTGGATAATGCCATTAAGTTCAGCAAAGACAATTCATCAATCTATATCAGCGTGGAAGTACCGGATGAAAAATCAAAAAAAGCCGTAATCTCAATCAGAGACCACGGCTCAGGTATTAAAGAGGCCGACATTGACAAAATATGGAATCGTTTCTATAAATCGGACGAAAGCAGGGGGCGAAACAAGAAAAGCTCCGGACTCGGACTGTCCATTGTCAAAGGTATTATTCAGGCTCACAATGAAACCATCGACATTAAAAGTGTATACGGTGAGGGAACGACATTTATATTCACTGCCGCCTTAAGTGATGATAAGATTCGGGACGCCGATACGCAATGATGATACCGTTCATAACTCTCATGCACTGTAATGCGGTTCAAGGTTTTGATACATAATATTTAAACTCATTTAATTGAATTACAACAAAAAGAGATCTGTATGTCGGTATGGCATGCAGATCTTTTTAAGTTTGTTTTGGTAAGTATTTAATTTGTTGTTTTGTTTGTTTTAATTTTGTCTTATGTTGTTCTTAACAAAAGCTTTTTAGTCAGGTCATAATTGTTAAAATGAAAATCATACCAAATTAACAAACATTTTTGCCGCTATATACTATATATTAATATATCGGCAAAATTCAGAAACATTTGGTTTTTTCCCAAAAAAGTAATACGGATATCGGATGTATGTCAACATTTACTGTTGACACATAGAATACTACAGGATATTATGCCGCAATTCTACCTGCTTTGAGAGAAATCCATGTAAAATAATATTTTACATGGGCTTAAAGCCGTAAATTCCTTATGTTTTTCGTCCGGAATGTTACCTGTTATGGGTTTAAACGGCAAACAGTCATCCGCGTTTCATATTGTCGCTTTCCGTATGCAGAGCATATTTAATTATAAACATGGAGCAAGGCATTAATAATTACATAATTATATCATTGCCATTTTAAACGATGCAGCTTGCCGTATTCTTCAAGGGACTTAAAATCATTTTGTCTCATGGCCTCATATGCAATAACAGCCACCGAATTGCTGAGATTAAGGGATCTGTATTCTTCTTTCATCGGTATTCTGATACAGGCTTCCTCATTTCTAACCAGAATCTCTTCAGGTATTCCCGCGCTCTCCTTCCCGAACATTATATAATCTCCGGGTTTATAATCCGCATCGGCATATGTTTTATGAGCTTTAGTCGTTGCATAATATGTGCGGCCTATTGAATCCGGGTTTTTTGCAAGAAAATCTTCATAGTTATTATATAAATGCCAGTCAAGATCCTTCCAATAATCCATGCCCGCACGCTTCAGATTTTTATCATTAATGATAAATCCCAATGGTTCTATTAAATGGAGTCTCAGTCCGCATGCAACGCACGTTCGACCGATGTTCCCGGTATTTGCGGGGATTTCCGGCTCAAGAAGTACAATGTTAAACATTCTTTAAAAACTCCTCTATTCTTCTTATTCCTTCTTTTAAATTATCAATTGAATAAGCATATGATATTCTGATGAAGCCCTCACCGCTCTTTCCGAATGCATTACCCGGAACAACCGCCAATTTCTGCGACTCAAGCAGCTTTGTAGCAAATTCTTCACTTGTCATCCCTGTTTTCTTAATTGACGGGAACACGTAAAATGCCCCTCCCGGCTCAAAACAGTCGAGATTAAGTCGTTTAAATTCATTAAGCAAAAAGCGTCTTCTCTGGTCATATTGTTTAACCATGTTTTCCACTTCTTCATCCGAATTTTTTACGGCTTCTATGGCTCCGTACTGACTTAAAGTAGGTGCACACATAATTGCATATTGATGCAGCTTTGTCATTTGTTCAATAATGTCAGACGGACCGCAGGCATACCCCAAGCGCCATCCCGTCATGGCAAACGCTTTGGAAAATCCGTTTATTAATATGGTTCTTTCTTTCATGCCCGGATAAGACGCTATACTTACGTGTCTCCCTGTATAAGTGAGTTCCGCATATATTTCGTCGGACATTACTATGAGGTCATGTTTAATAATAATCGGTATAATTGCCTCCAAGTCTTTTGCTTCCATGATTGCACCCGTTGGGTTGTTAGGGAAAGGCAATATAAGCACCTTTGTCTTAGGCGTAATGGCAGCTTCCAGTTCTTCCGGTGTGAGACGGAATTCATTTTCCGCTTTCAAATCTATTATTACCGGCTTTCCGCCTGCCATAATGGTGCACGGTTCATATGACACATATGCCGGCTGCGGAATAATAACTTCATCTCCCGGGTCAAGAACGCTTCGAAGCCCCATATCGATGGCTTCACTTCCGCCCACCGTAATCAATATTTCATTTTTAGGATTATATGACACGTTATATTTACGTTTTACATAGCTACATATCTCTTCTCTCAGAAGCGGAAGACCGGCATTTGACGTATAGAATGTTTTCCCCTGCTCTAATGAATATATTGCCTGAGTCCTTATGTTCATAGGAGTTTCAAAGTCCGGTTCGCCTACGCCGAGAGAAATTGCGTCAGGCATGTCATTTACAACATCAAAGAATTTTCTGATACCTGAAGGCTCGAGATTTTTAATTTGTTGTGATACATATTCTCTCATGGCAAAATGTTAATCCTTTCATCTGATTTTTTCTCATCAAAAATCACACCGTGATCTTTGTATTTGCGAAGCACGAAATGTGTTGCCGTACTGAGTACCCCCTCAAGTGTCGAAAGATTATTTCGCACAAATTCCGCAACAAGTCTCATGCTTCGCCCTTCTATGATAACCGTGAAGTCAAATCCTCCCGACATGAGATAGACCGCACTTACCTGAGGATATTGTTCTATTCTTTTTGCAATGCTGTCAAAGCCGAGTCCCTTAGTCGGCGTAACTTTAACTTCTATAAGAGCCGTAACTTTGTCATGTGACGTCTTATCCCAGTCAATAAGAGTAAGATAGCCGCATATAACTCCCTCTTTTTCAAGAGCTGCCACTTCATTTACAACATCAACTTCATCGGCACCAAGTCTTACGGCCAGTTCCTGAGGTGAAATTCTTGCATCCTGCTCCAAAGTGTCTAATATTTCTTTTCTTAATTCCATAATATCAACTCCGTTATATTCCATATATTTCGTCCTTTTTCGGACGGTTCATGTTGCTTCTTGTCTCAACTCCCAATATAATCTTACTTTTTTCTTTTGTTAACGTCCCTATTTGTGCGGAAACTATTCCCTTATCGGCAAGGTTCTTAACAACTTCCTCCGGATATTCCGTAAGTATTATTCCCGATCCCAAAGAATGCATATTGTAGGGATCACACTTAAGCAATTCGCTTAATTCAATTACAGACTGTTTAACTGGAATTCTTTTATAATCAACTACAAATCCGCAGTCCGATAGTTCTGCCAGCTTCCAAAGTGTGCCGTTAATGCCGCATTCCGATGAATTAATTATTAATTTGCTTTTTTGAATCACATCTCCGCCTACATCTGTCAGCATATCACTCAGGTCGTAATCCATATCCGAAATGTATTCGTCACTGAATCGTTTTTTACATTTTTCGAAAACGGATATATCCTTCAAAGCCGCTTTAACGTAAGAAATACCGATCTCCCCGAATGCAACTGCCGGAATATCTTTTTCTTTAAATGAAAATATCTTTACATTCTCCGTATCCGATAAAAAAACTTCCGCATTCATTATCGGATATGTTATGCAATCCCATACATTTACGCTGCATCCGGCAATTTTTATATTTGAAAGCGTAAGATACTCATTCAGTAATATTATAATCGATTTTAATTCATTTTCAGTGTAATGTTCCGGTATTAAAATATTAATTTTTGCATATATATGTCCGTCCGAGGATCTGATACGCAGATTGTTTGCCGCTTCAATGAGAGCCAATACACAAAAGTGAAATTTATCGTCACATGAATCATTATTAATATCTCTGTATGAAGCAAATGAAGATAAACTTATATTCATGCTGTCTTCATCGCATTTGTTCTTTTTACCGATATTCTTTTCAACCGCTCTTCTGTATATATTATCCCGTAAAATACCTTCTTCCATACTCACTTTCCTTTGATTTTCGTAAAAATCGCCATATTTTCATTCAACGGAATCCGTTTATATTTTCTTGTCCTTTGACTTGCATAAATCCGACAAAAAGCACTCTCTGCACGCAGGCGACCTTGCGGAGCATATCTCCCTGCCGAAAGTAATAAGTTGATAGTTAAGTCTTCCCCAATGCTCCTTTGGAAGCTTTTTATATAAATCAAATTCGATTTTTACGGGTTCCGTCTCCTTAGTCAGCCCAAGTCTTCCCGTAATACGTTTAACATGAGTGTCTACCACGATTCCCGGTATATTGTAAATATGAGTCAATATAACATTTGCGGTTTTTCTCCCCACTCCGGGAAGTTTTGTTAAATCATCGATATTATCCGGAACCTTTCCCCCGAATTCCGTTATAATCATAATTGCGGCTTCTTTAATATGTGCGGCCTTTGCCCTGAAAAAACCCGTGGGCTTAACCATGTGTTCAAGTTCCGTAATATCGGCATTTGCAAAATCGTTTATATTTTTATATACGGAAAACAAATCTTTCGTAACGATATTTACACGTTCATCGGTACATTGCGCCGAAAGCATTGTTGCAATAAGAAGTTCAGAATCCGAAGTATAGTCAAGAGAACATTTAATTTCCAAGCCGTATTTATCGTCAAGTCTCCGCAAAATTTCTTTTGTTCTTTCCGATACCCTCATGTTAATCACCCCGCTTTAGGTTCGTATCCGCTTTAATCTTTAAGTTCTTCTTCCGGATGAAGCATTATATATTTTTCATACAAATCCGGTCTGTTTTTTCTCGTTCTTATTAATTTCTGCTCATGTCTCCATTTTTCAACATTTCCGTGATGCCCTGAGCGAAGGACCTCCGGAACCTTCATCCCCAGGAATTCCTCCGGTCTCGTATATTGAGGATATTCCAGAAGTCCGTCCGAAAATGTATCCGTAAATGCCGATTCACTGTTCCCCAGTACTCCGGGAACCAATCTTGAAACCGCATCCATTACAATTACGGAGGCAATTTCTCCGCCGGTAAGAACATAATCTCCTATTGATACATAATCCGTAACAATGGTCTCCAAAACACGTTCATCTATTCCCTCATAGTGACCGCACAGAATAATAAGGTCTTCTTCCTTTGCAAAATCCGCCGCTTTTTTCTGATTGAACACGGATCCTTGAGGCGTCATATAAACTACCCTTGGCTTTTTTTGATTCTTAATAAGAGAAAGAGTGTGTAAATATGCGTCATATACGCATGTGGGCTTAATTACAAGTCCCGCGCCTCCTCCGTACGGATAATCGTCTACTTTCATATGCTTATTATCCGAAAAATCTCTTATGTCAACCGATGTTAAAGTAATTATTTCCTTTTCAATAGCCCTTCCGGTTATGCTTGCGTTCAGAGAATTCTCAATAATCTCCGGAAACAGGCTGAGTACATAATAGTTCATTGCAATCCTTTATTCCATATTTTCTATTCCGGCGTCGTCACAAAGTGATTCCCACACCTGATCTATGGCCTCCTTTTTCAGACTTGACGTAAGAATAAGTTTGTCCTCCGGTCTCATACCGAGTTCTTTTCTTATCATGTTAACATTTTTTATTCGCTCGTTTTTCTTGAGTTTGTCGGACTTTGTTGCAATTATTACGGGTCTGAATCCCACGGATATAACCCAGTCGTACATCAATTTGTCATTAGACGAAGGAGCATGTCTGCTGTCTATTAACAAATACACGGCTTTTAACATCACTGAGGTTGACAGATATTTCTCTATCATCTTCCCCCACTTTTCCTTTACTTTAACGCTTACATTCGCATATCCGTATCCGGGAAGATCAACAAGATATATGGCGTCGTTTACGTTATAGTAATTAATGGTTTGAGTCTTACCCGGCTTCTCGGATGTTCTTGCGTATGATTTTCTGTTCATTAAGGCGTTGATTATTGAGCTCTTGCCTACATTTGATTTACCGGCAAATGCAATCTCGGGATATTCCGTTTCCGGAATCTCGCTTGTTATGCCTATTACCGTATCAAGATTTACTTTTTTAATCTTCATTTATTAAAAGTTCTCCTGTAGAACCGATTATCGGTTTATTTTAATTAATTATCCGTATGTATATTATCAGATAAAACATATACTGTTAAAGTATTTACTATCATAACATACCGTTATGTTATTTTTCGTTGTTAATCGGGAATTTATTTAATCGGTTATGAATAAACATACATCTATATACTTGATACTTACTCCGGTTAATATATAATTGTAATCATGAAAAATAAAATTTTGAATATATTGATAAACAACGAAAATAAATATGTATCAGGCGAAAGTATCGCAAATGAATTAAATGTCAGCCGTGTAAGCATCTCCAAAAACATAAAAACATTGAGAAATGATGGATATGTTATATTATCCAAGCAAAACAAAGGATATATGCTTATAAATGAAAATGATTATCTTTCGGACCAATACATCAAAGATAATACCGATTCTTTCTATAAAAATATAACGGTACTTGACAGCACGTCATCAACAAATGCGGACGTAAAGGAACATGCATCAACCCTTCCGGAAGGCTCTGTACTTATAAGCAATAATCAGCTTGGAGGCAAGGGAAGAAACGGCAGACCCTTTTACTGTGAAAAAAACAAAGGAATCTATATGTCCGTTCTGTTAAAACCCGATATACCCCTTGATCTTTCTCTGCTTATTACGGCATGCGCAGGAGTAAGCATTGTTGAAGCAATAAAGGATGTATACGGAATAGAAACGGGAATTAAATGGGTTAATGACATATATTATAAAAATAAAAAGCTGGCAGGCATTTTATGCGAAGCCGGCATTGAGCTTCAATCCATGAGTCTTGAATATATGGTAGTCGGAATCGGAATAAACGTACATCATATCAATAACTCTCAATTTACAGATGGTATTGCATCAAGCATTGAGGATTTTACTGATACATTCAGACACAGAAATGATTTGATAGTTTCCGTACTCAATCACTTTCATTACAACTATAAGAACATAAATAATGATTCTCTGATTGAAAAATATAAAAAATATTCCATAGTGCTTCATAAGAATATTACCGTACACGAAAAAAATAATACATATAACGCATATGTAGAAGATATTGACAATTTGGCAAATCTTGTTATCCGAAAGGAAGACGGAACATCTGTAACGCTTTCCGGCAACGAAATAAGCATAAGGCTTTAAAAATGCTATGTTATTGTGAATAATACTATGAATACATGTTGCCATTTGCCGTACTCAGCTCAAATAAAAAAAGTGAAACATCTGATAACACGGATTCTTATTGTAAATGTTTATTAAGATCCGCTTTCAGATGTTTCACTTTTTTGAATATTAATCCGCGCTTTCACATAAAGCATATGCGCAACTGTATTCTCTCTCGTGGGATATGGAAATATGTATCTTGTATCCGTCTAATGTACAGTATGGTTTTCCGTTTTCATCATTTAAAATTTCAATGTTTTTTATAAGCATTGGCACGTCTAAAGCTTTAACAACAGCCTCTTTTGCCGAAAATCTACCGGCAAGAAATTCGATTTTTCTTCTCTCGCTTTGAAAGCCTGAAAATATCTTATATTCATTGTCCGTAAGCAGCCTCTCTGCTGTCTTTTCGTAATTACGTTTTAATCTGCTTATCTGGCAAATATCACATCCGACACCTATAATCATAATTGAATCCTTATCAAATAATATACCGTAATACATCGGCATATTAAGTTAAAATATATTCTATAACTTAACGGTTAAATTATAACCGAACTTTTTAAGTTTATAAACCCATCCTCGACATCATCCGCACAATCAGCCTATGGCACACATTATTTCACCGCTTGCGGCAATTTTGCCGTTTACGCTTGCTTCCGCATCCGCAAAATAGATCCCCGCTCTCTGTTTGGTAAAAGTAACCTTAAGCGTCAGAATGTCTCCCGGAACCACCTGTGTCTTGAAACGCATTTTATTGATTCCCGCGAAATAACCTATTTTACCCTTATTTTCTTCCCGAGATAAAAGAAGAACACATCCGGTCTGCGCAAGAGCTTCAACTATAAGAACTCCCGGCATAACATGTTTCTGAGGAAAATGGCCCATAAAGAACATCTCATTTGCGCTTACACATTTAGTTCCCGTTATACATGTTTTGTCTTCACTTATGCTTTCAATTGTATCCACCAACAACATGGGATAACGATGGGGGATTATTTCCTGAATTTGGTTTGAATTATATAACATTTAATCCTCTGCTTTCTTAAAAATCAACGATGCATTATGTCCTCCGAACCCCAATGAATTTTTCATTACATATCTGAGATCCTTTTTTATAGGAGTATTCGCGACAATGTTAAGGTCGCATTCTTCATCCGGATTTATATAATTTATTGTAGGAGGGACGAAGCTGTTTTCTATTGCCTTTACACATATTACGGATTCCACGGCACCGCTTGCGCCGAGTAAATGTCCGGTATTTCCCTTTGTGCTTGACATTAAAAGATTTTTCGCATGTTCGCCGAATGCCGTCTTAACCGCCTTTGTTTCAGTCTTGTCATTAAGAGGCGTGCTTGTTCCGTGGGCATTAATATAATCAATGTCAGATGGTTTTATTGATGCATCCTCTAATGCTTTAATCATTGCTCTTGCACCTCCTGCCCCGTCTTCCATCGGAGCCGTAATGTGGAAAGCATCGCATGTTGCACCGTAACCTGCGATTTCGGCATAGATTTTTGCACCTCTCCTTTTGGCGTGTTCATATTCTTCAAGAACAAGAGCACCTGCTCCTTCTCCCATAACAAAGCCCGATCTGTCCTTATCAAAAGGAATGCTTGCACGATTAACATCATCTCCAACATGAAGAGCCTTCATAGCCTGAAATCCGGCAACGGATAACGGCGTAACGGCCGCTTCACATCCGCCCGCCATCATTATATCCTCATAACCGTCTCTTATTTTTCGGAATGCTTCACCTATTGCGTTTGTGGCCGCCGCACATGCGGTAACGACACTTGAACAGTGACCTTGTGCATCTAAATCAATAGCCACGTTTCCCGCCGCCATATTTGCAATCGACATTGGAATGAAGAAAGGAGATACTCTTCCCAGTCCCTGAGATTTCAATTTATCCTCCGTTACTTCGATTGTTCCTATACCGCCTATTCCGGTTGCAAATATTACGCCGAATCTTGTCTTATCAATTAATTCCGTGTCTATGCCCGAATCTTCAAACGCCTGCTTTGCGGCTATTCTTGCATATACCGTAAACAAGTCGTTAAACTTTACGCTTCTTTTATCAAAATACCGTTCCACATCCAAATCCTTAACCTCTCCGGCTAATTTAACTTTATATTCGGATGTATCAAATTTTGTTATTTTATCTATACCGCATTTACAATTAACTATTGAATCCCAAAGAGTCGGAACATCGTTTCCGACAGGTGACAACGCTCCCAATCCCGTTATAACAACTCTTCTTTTCATTTGTGCTCCTTACATTACCATTCCGCCGTCCACGTTGATTACCTGTCCCGTAATATAACGGCTGTTATCGCCTGATAAAAATAAAACAAGATTTGCAATATCCTCGGGCTTACCGAGTTTCTTCATCGGAATATTTGCTAATACCGATTCTTTAAAACTGTCCGAAAGAACATCCGTCATTTCCGTCTGAATAAATCCGGGCGCTATTGCATTGCATCTCACGTTTTTATGCGCGCCTTCCCTGGCGATCGTCTTTGTCAATGCAATAACTCCCGCCTTGCTTGCCGCATAATTTGCCTGACCGATATTGCCGATTTCCCCCACAACACTCGCCATATTTATTATGGACCCGCTCTTTTGCTTAAGCATTTGTTTAAAAACGGCTTTGCTTACATTGAAGCATCCCTTTAAGTTTATATCCATTACCCTGTCAAATTCCTCTTCGCTCATTCTGAGGATAAGGTTGTCCTTTGTAATTCCGGAATTATTAACCGCAATATCAATACTGCCGTATTTTTCCAAAACTGATTCTGTCATACTTCTTACTGCGGCGGCGTCGCTTACGTCCGCCTTAAAAATCATGCTGTCGCTTCCGTTTTTTTTACATTCGGCAAGTACTTCATTTGCCTTTTCTTCACTTCCGCAATAATTAATTACAACATTATATTCATGTGACAGTGCTGTTGCAATTGCACGACCTATTCCTCTTGAACCGCCCGTTACCAGTGCCGTTTTTCTCATAAACCTAATCCTTTCGTCATTTTTTCGTAATCTTCTGCCGTATCAATGCCGTATATCTTTACGTCTTTATTAATTTTTTTAACAAATCCCGACAATACTTTACCCGGTCCGACTTCTATAAATGTATCGACTCCGTGTGAAATCATATATTCTATGGATTGGGAAAAGCGTACGCTGCTTTTTATTTGTTTAGTAAGAATATTTACGATATCTTCATCGGATTCCGTAGCCGTATAATTATAAACAACGGGAATCTCCGGTTTTCCGAATGTATATTTACAAAGCTCTTTATTGAGTCTGACCGACGCTTCTTGCAATAGCGATGTATGAAAAGCTCCGCTTACCTGAAGAGGGATGACTCTCCTTGCATTTCTCTCCGACAACTTTTCCGCAGCTTTCTCGCATGCGTCTTTTTCACCGCTTATTACTATTTGCCCCGGACAATTATAGTTTGCAATTTCCAAAACTCCCAACGGTCCGACCTCTTCGATTACCTCTTTAATAGTATTTTCATCAGACCCGATAACCGCTGCCATCATAACATCTTTGCCCGTGAACGCACTGTCCATAATCTTACCGCGTTCCCTTACGATCTTTACGGCGTCGTTTAAGTCTAAGACACCCGCATATGTAAGCGCGGAATACTCTCCGAGACTCAAGCCTGCAACATAATCTGCCTTTATGCCGCTTTTTTTAAGTAATGCGGCTATTGCCATGGACGTTGTTAAAATACAGCTTTGGGCGTATGCAGTATTATCAAGCATTTCCTTAGGTCCTTCGAAACAAAGATTTTTTAAACTGAAATCGACATTTGCATTGTCATATACGTCTCTGCACTCATCATATTTATTATAAAAATCTTTGCCCATGCCCACATATTGAGAGCCCTGCCCGGCAAACAGAATACCCGTCTTCATTATTACCTCCCTAATGATTCATTTGCTTCACGGATCAGTTCATCCGTTAATTCCTTTACGCTTACCGCCTTTTTTATTCTGTAAGCATTTTCTCCCGCAAATACGACTCCGTTTTCCGTATCGCCCTTTGCGGCATTTATCAGTGCGTCGCTTATACAATAAATTGTATTGCTCGGATTGCACGGTATCATGCAGTTATAACAGTGAGTTATTTCCGCTTTCAAATCAGGATTTATACTCTCCGTAAACCTGTTTTTTAATGCTCTTCCCGGAAATCCCGTCGGTGAATCTATAATCACAATATCGTCTTTTTTACAGTTAATAATCGCATTCTTAAATTCATCACTTGCGTCACACTCATGTGTGGCAATAAAACGAGTACCCATCTGTACTCCGTCAGCTCCTAGTTTTAAATATTTTGCAATATCCTTGCCGTCAAATATGCCTCCTGCAACGAATATCGGAATTTTAAAACCGTATTTGTTTTCATACGGTATTTTTGCATCCTTTATTCCGTATAAAATGCTTTCCGTGCTTTCACAATTTCCGTTTAATACCTGTTCTTTTTTAAATCCCAAATGGCCTCCCGCCATACTGCCTTCAATAACTATAAAATCCGGACATCTTCCGTAATGTTTATCCCAATATTTTGCAATTACGTTAAAGGCTTTAACGCCGGATACTATCGGGGCAAGAAGCACATCTTTATTGTCCGCAACAGACGGCAATTTAAGCGGAAGACCTGCGCCGGATATGATTGCATCCACATTTTCCCTGCATGCGACTTTGACATAATCGTCGTAGTCTTCGCTTGCACACATAATATTTACGCCGAGCAATCCTTTCCCCTCAGAAATATATCTTGCCTTATGTATTTCTTCCGCAAATGCATCCATGTTACATTGAAATGTATTTGTCTTGAAATCCTCTTTATAACATCCCGGATGAGCGGCGCTTATAACTCCCATTCCGCCCTCTCTCATTACACTCCCCGCAAGATTTGACAGAGAAATTCCGATTCCCATTCCTCCCTGTATAATGGGAACCGACAATTTTCTGTTTCTGAATTCTGTTTCTTTTAACATTATATATCTCTGATTTTTCTTTCTAATTCACTTAATACCGTTTTAGAGCCGGTAACTATTTCATCAAATATTTGTGATAAAGGTTTTATTTCTTTGCATAATCCTGCGATTTGACCCATCATAACCGATCCGTCCCGAACGTCTCCGTCTTTTACCGCTCTTCGCAATGCCCCTATTGTAAGTTTTTCGCGTTCTTCCTGACTTTCCTCCTGCTTTTCCAATTTCATGTATTCTCTGCTTAATCTGTTTTTAAGCACCCGTACAGGTGAACCCGCCGTTCTGCCCGTTACTACCGTATCCGTATCTTTGGCTTTAAGAACTGCCTGTTTATAATTTTCATGAATCGGGCATTCTTTACTTGCAAGAAGACATGTCCCGAGCTGAACTCCTTCCGCACCAAGACAAATCGCCGCATCAAAGCCTCTTCCGTCTCCTATTCCTCCGGCTGCGATTACGGGAATACTTACGGCGTCGACAACCTGCGGAACAAGGGCCATTGTTGTCTGCTCACCCACATGTCCGCCCGCTTCGCCTCCTTCAACAATTACAGCATCCGCGCCCACACGTTCCATTCTTTTTGCAAGAGCAACACTTGCAACCACGGGAATTACCTTTGCACCGCTGTTCTTCAGCATTTCCATATAGACACCTGGGTTGCCCGCACCTGTTGTTACAAGCGCCACATTTTCCTCTGCGATCACTTTCATGATTTCTTCCGTATGTGGGTTCATAAGCATAACGTTTACACCGAAAGGTTTATCCGTTAATTCTTTACATTTGTGTATTGCTTCTTTTGTTTCTTCGGCATTCATGGCTCCGGTTCCTATTATTCCCACTGCCCCCGCTTCAGATACATCTGCCGCAAATTCGGCTGTAGCTATATGTGCCATTGCCCCTTGAAAAATGGGATATTTAACACCAAATAATTTATTAATCATATATAAATGTGCCTTTCTCAACATTCTCTGATTGTTCTGAACCTCCGCAGTGCAAATGCGGTATTGTAATAATTATGTTAATCGTCTTTAAATTTATACTTGATATAGGTAGGAACTGTAAGTAAAACCTCCGCCGAATCCCACCAGTATGATTCTGTCATTTTCTTTTATTACGCCCTGCTCTTTGGCTTCGCTTAACGCAATTCCGATGCTTGCCGAAGATGTATTGCCGTACTTATCCAGATTTACAAATACCTTCTCCATCGGAAGGTTCATACTTTTTGCGACATGCTTTATTATTCTTATATTTGCCTGATGAGGAATTATACAATCAATGTCATCTATCGTAAGTTTTGCTTCCTTAAGTACTTCCGCAACGGCCTCTTCCATAACTCTTATTGCAAATCTGAATACCTCATTACCCTGCATGGTCATGTAATTGTTCGTTGCTCGGTTTGATATCATTAAAGGCGTTAAGCCGTTATTTTTACATGTTAATACGCCTCTGTTATCCCCCATGCTGTTGCTGTACATAAATGTTTCTTTTTCACATTCTTCGTATTTAAGTATTGCGGCTCCCGCTCCGTCACCGAACAAAATACATGTACTTCTGTCAGAATAATCAAGTATTTTACTGTTGGTTTCCGCTCCGATAATGAGAATCGTTTTAAATCTTCCAAGTAACGACGAACCCACCTGTAAAGCCGTAATAAAACCGTTACATGCGGCATTTACGTCAAACGCCATAATTTTTTGTTCATTCAGGCCCAACATATCCTGAATAAGACAGGCCGTGGACGGCATTGCATTGTCCGGAGTCATGGTTGCAACTATTATTGCTTCAATTTCTTTTTTATCAACTCCCGCATCCTTTATTGCATTACACGCAGCCTCATATCCCAGTTCGCTTGTATTTTTATTTTCACTGAAATATCTTGTTCTGATACCTGTTCTCGTGGTTATCCATTCATCATTTGTATCCACGATTTCGGACAACATATCGTTTGTAACGCAGGTTTCCGCTGCCTTATGACCTACGCCGATTATTCTTATGTTTTTCATACAAATTTACCTATTCTGCGATATTTGTTATATCTGTCTTCAAGCAACACCTCTGTTTTCATGGCTTTAAGCGTTTTAAGCTCCTTTATGAGGTACTCGTCCAGTTCTCTGACTGCGTCCTCCATACCTTTTTGTATTCCGCCCTCCGGCTCGGCAATGATTTTGTCCGTTATTTCCTTTTCGTATAAATCAAATGAAGTTAATTTCATGACTTCACTTGCCTCTTTTGCTCTCGTTGCGTCTTTCCAAAGTATGCTTGCAAATCCCTCCGGTGAAAGAATGGAATATATGGCATTTTCAAACATAACTACTCTGTCAGCCACGGAAAGCGCAAGAGCTCCTCCGCTTCCGCCTTCTGATATTACAACGGCAATTACGGGAACCTTAAGGTCGGAAAATGTATACAGACACTCGGCGATTGCGCTCGCCTGACCTCTTTCTTCCGCTCCTTTGCCCGGATATGCTCCAGCCGTATCCACAAATGTAATAATCGGTCTGTTGAATTTTTCGGCCTGTTTTGCAAGTCTTAGGGCCTTTCTGTAACCTTCGGGACTTACCATTCCGAAATTTTTCTTCAGATTTTCTTCCAACGATTTACCTTTTGATTCTGCTATTATCGTAACCGGAATACCGTGAAAAGAACCTATACCGCCTATTATTGCCTTGTCGTCGCCGAACAGCCTGTCTCCTGCAAATTCATGGAATTCATTGAATAATTCTTTAATAAAATCCTGTGATTTCGGGCGGTCTGTTTGCCTTGCAATCCCGACTCTCTCCCAAGCGGTAAGCTTTGACCTGTTAACGCTTATATCCATATCATTTAACTCCGTGTAATCTGATTAAATCACTAAGTGTCTTTTTCAATTTTTTTCTTTCGACAATCATGTCCACAAAGCCCTTTTCCTTAACAAATTCCGCTCTTTGGAATTCTTTAGGCAACTCTTCGTTTATTGTCTTTTCAATAACGCGTCTTCCGGCAAATCCGATGAGTGCCCTGGGCTCTGCAATAATAATATCTCCCAGCATTGCGAAACTTGCGCTTACGCCTCCCGTCGTCGGGTTAGTAAGGACACTTATGTAAAGATTTCCGTGATCGCCAAACCGCTTAAGCGCAGCGCTTGTTTTCGCCATTTGAATAAGTGACACTATACCTTCCTGCATTCTCGCTCCGCCGCTTGCACAAAATATAACCAACGGCAAGGCGTTTTCATCCGCCATTTCTATAAGCCTTGTTATTTTATCTCCGACCACACTTCCCATACTTCCCATCATGAAATAGGAATCCATAACGGCTATGGCTGTTTCTTCGCCGTTTATTTTGCCGATACCGCATATTACGGCTTCATTTAAACCGGTGTCATTTTTGTATTTATCCAGTTTTTCAGAATATCCTTCAAAGTCAACATCGGTTGTCGTAACATCCGCATCCGTTTCTTTAAACGTCCCTTCATCGACAATCTGCCTGATTCGTTCCCTTGAGCCTATCCTTACGTGAGAGCCGCACTCCGGACATACATATAAATTGCTTTTAAATACTTCCGTCTGTACAGTGCTTTTGCATCTTTTACATATCCTAAACAGGTCGTCCGGAATTTCCTTTGCGCTGTAATTATTCTCTCTTTTACTGCGGACGTTAAATAAAGTTATACGTTCTCTTCTTCTTTTAAATATATTCTTCATTTTCCTTTAACTCCTCGATAAAAGCAGCCGCAAAACCTGTTGTATATCTTCCGTCTATAAAATTCTTATGGTGAAGAAGCAGATAGTGAAATTCTATATTGGTATCTATACCTTCAATAATCAGTTCTTCCAAAGCAATACGCATTTTTTTAATGCACTCAAGTCTTGTGGGAGCAAATGTTATGACTTTAATAATCATCGCGTCATAAAACGGAGGTATGGTATATCCATTATATACACCTGTTTCATTTCTTACTCCTCTTCCTCCCGGGAGATTTAAAAATGTTATCTTTCCCGGTGACGGCTTAAAATCTTCTTTTGTATTTTCCGCATTTATTCTGCATTCCATAGCATATCCGTTAATTTTTATATCTTCCTGCTTTATTGTCAGTCTGTTATTTTCGGCAATTTTTATCTGTTGTTTTACTATGTCTATGTTGCATATCATTTCCGTAATGGGATGCTCTACCTGAATTCTTGTATTCATTTCCATAAAATAGTAATTACCATGCTTATCCAGAAGAAATTCTATGGTGCCCACAGAGTCATATCCCACGGCTTTACATGCTTTAACAGCGTCATCAGTCATTCTTGTTCTTATTTCATCGCTTAACGTAAAGCAGGGAGCCTCCTCCACAAGCTTTTGATTTCTTCTTTGAAATGAACAGTCTCTTTCATAGAGATGAATTACATTGCCGAAACGATCTCCTATCAGCTGAACTTCAATATGTTTGGGATCTTCTATAAATTTTTCAAGATATACCTCATCATTGTTAAAGCACGCTAAGGCCTCGCTTTTTGCGCTGTTAAATGCATTTACGAATTCATCTTCACGGTGAACTATTCTCATTCCTCGTCCGCCGCCGCCCGCGCTCGCCTTTATCATGAGAGGATATGTGATTTCTTTTGCACGTTCCAAACCTTCTTCAACTGTTTCAATAATGTCCCTGCTTCCTGGAACCACGGGGATTCCCGCTTCTTTCATAATTTTCTTTGCGGTTGACTTATTGCCCAACTTCTCAATAATGTCCGCGCTTGGTCCCACAAATATCAGACCGCATTTCTCTACCAATCTCGCAAACTCCGGATTTTCACTTAAAAAACCAAAACCGGGATGAATTGCGTCGCATCCGGTTGAACATGCCGCCTGTATAATGTTGTTCATATTCAAATAGCTGTCGGTAGCTCTCGGTGCTCCAATACATACGGCTTCGTCTGCCAACTGAACATGAAGCGATTCCGCATCCGCTTTGGAATATACGGCTACCGTCTTTATTCCCATTTCCTTACACGTTCTTATTATTCTTATGGCAATTTCGCCACGATTTGCTATAAGTAATTTCTTTATCATATCAATCTCCGATTACAAATAACGGTGCGTCATATTCCACCATCGAACCGTCTTTCACAAGTACCTCTTTTACAATCCCCGATTTATCCGACTTTATTTCATTCATTACCTTCATGGCTTCAACTATACAGACAACATCTCCTTCATTAATCATGTCGCCGACTTTTACAAAAGGCTCCGCTCCCACGGCCCCTGCCTGATAAAATGTACCTACAATAGGAGATTTAATGTAAGTTTTATGTGTTTCTTCACATGCGGCTGCATTTCCCGCCTGCGCCGGCTTCCGATCCGCAAACGTTGAATCAGATTGCTCTCCGGTATATACGGCATTGGTAACGGGAGTCACATCTTCCGAATGTACAACAATGTTTTTTTCAAGCTTAATCTTTAAGTCACCTGCCTCAAGCTCCATTTTGGCAACATTGCTCTTTTCAAATATATTAACAATCTCTTCTATATTCTTAGTTTCCATAATCTTCTCCATACACTTACTTACACATTCACGAATGTTAAAACATCCTACAAATTAGTTTGATATTCAAAATTCTTTATTATTATACATACTTAGATTGTCAAAGTAAATACTTTGATAATCAAAACTTTAAATTTATAATCTAAATAAAAAAGCCCTTTTTGTATCTGATTCCGTCGTCAGATCTTAATCTGATTTTCGGACTTCCTTACAAAAGGGCTTTAAAAATATAATTCAAAAATAATAACGAGGTGTTAAACCACATATCACTGCTTTGAAGCGATAAGATCCATAATATCCTTAACAGTCTCAAGCTTAGCCAGTTCTTCGTCTTCAATGGTGATATTGAACTCTGTTTCAAGTTCCAGGGCAAGCTCCACGGCCGATAAAGAATCGATATCAAGATCGTCCTTTAAGTTTGCGTCTTCCGTAACCAACGCCTCATCAACATTGATTGCATCTGTCAATACCTTTTTAATCTGCTCTAACATACTTATCCTCCTAAAGCGTTTCATGTTATGTTCTAATTAGTTTGAATATCAAAATAAATAGTTTGATAATCAAAATTTCTTGTTCATTATACATAGTTAGATAATCAAAGTAAATAGCAAATTGCAATTTATTTTAAAATAAAAAACCGCTTCCGTTGCATGAAATATTATCATCAACAGAAACGGTACATAGTTTTAAAATATATTTTCGTATTTATGCGGCGGAAGCATTGAGAAATCTTAATCTTGCGCTTGCAAATGCCGCTACCGCAAGACTTATAAGGTCACCCGGTATATATACCCAGAATAAGTTGTACAGAATATACGGAGCATCAAAAGTCTTTCCGTAATGAACATTCATAATAAATATAAAATATAATATTCCTATTGCATAAATAATTCCCAATTCAAGCAAACCGATTAAAAATCTTGTATAAATATTATTTTTTATTTTTAAAAGCGTGCTGCCTACAATAACTGCAACCAAAAAGCCTATAAGATAACCGAATGAAGGAACCAACACATACATGAAGCCGCCGCCGCTGGCGAATATAGGAACGCCCGCCAGTCCTATTGCAAGGTATACAATCATTGAGGAAACAGCTACTTTCCTCGAAGTTGTAAATGTAACCAAAAAAATGAATAAAGTCTGTAAAGTTACGGGCACTATGGATATAGGAAGCTTAATAAACGCTCCAACGGCAATCAGTGCCGCAAACAAAGCGGTCAGAGTCAATTCTTTTGTCGTATATTTCATATCTTCTCTCCCTGTTTTAATTATTAATATTTTATGTTTTTTAGAATAACATACAATAAAATAATTGTAAACCTATTTTTATTTTAAGTTAACAATTTGATGATATAAAATATTTACGTGATTATATTTATTATTTTATTTTTTATATTCTATTTAGTAATATTATTAAGCAAAGCAACTTATCGATTATCTCAGAGTTTAATTCTTGAATTAAAACGGGGCTTCTTATAACACGATATATAATCAAATTTAATTAGACATAAAAAAATCATATCAGGTCATCCCCAAAATGCACCTGATATGATTTTTATTACTTTTGTTTTTCTTTTTCTTCGTTTCGGGTAAGTTCCACATCCGAATACTGCTCTCTAAAATAAGCAAGAATTCTTTCCAGAGATTCATTTAATAATTCGTTTTCTTCCAATCCCATATCTTTTATGACTTTATCAATCATATTTTTATGGAATTCTTCATGTATCTCAAGGACCGGCTTTGCCTTGTTGGTATTAATTAATCTCTGAACCCTTTTGTCGGCGTCATCACGATATTTAACGACATATCCCTTTTTAATAAGACGGGAAATATTGGTACTCATCGTTCCCTGTGTAACCATCATTCTTGCAGCAATATGAGACATACTGTTATCGCTTGCTTTTGATATATTTTCAAGAATATGAACATCATTCATGGACAGGTCTATGCCCTTGCTTCTGATATTTCTCTCTTCAATATATAAAATAAACTGGAACAGACCCACTAATAATTCATTTAATGTATGCCTTGGTGTGCTCATTGCCATCTCCTTCAAGAACCGGTTGAATTAAACAATTATCAGTATATCATATTATCGCTTCTTTAAGAACATCATCCATTGTCATTGCATAAACTATCTTCATATTGCCGATAATTTCAGGATCCAATTCCTCTACATCCCCTCTGTTTGCCGCAGGTACGATGACCTTCGTCATACCGGCCTTATTGGCTGCCAGAAGTTTTTCTTTAAGTCCGCCTATAGGAAGTACAATTCCCGTAAGAGTAACTTCGCCTGTCATTGCAACGTCTCCCGCAACCTTCTTTCCCGTTAATACGGAATAAAAAGCCGTAGACATTGTAACACCTGCGGAAGGTCCATCCTTTGGCACGGAGCCCGCCGGAATATGCAAGTGTATCGTCTTAGTGTTGAAACGCTCATCTTCCGTGTCCGTTACAATAGAGCGAACAAATGAAAGAGCAATTCTTGCTGATTCCTTCATAACATCGCCCATCTGTCCCGTTAAAATAAGGTCTCCCTTACCCGGCATTTCATTTACCTCGAGTTCAATAACGGTACCGCCTACCTTGGTCCATGCAAGGCCGTGAACCCTTCCGACCATAGGAACATGATTGAATTCAGGTTTGTGAATCTTCTGCCTGCCCAGGTATTCTTCAAGATTATCCCTTGAAACCGTTAATTTCTCAGACTTTAATACTCCTTCATTATAAAGTTTCCTTACTGCCTTACGGCATATGGTTGCAATATTTCTTTCAAGACTTCTTACTCCGGCCTCCATGGTGTACTCATTAATAATCGAACTTATTGCATCATCCGTTATTGCGAGATTATCGCCGGTAATACCGTTCTTCTTTAACTGTTTAGGAATTAAATGATCCTTTGCTATATGAAGTTTTTCATTCTCCGTATAGCTGTTCAGTTCGATTATTTCCATACGGTCAAGAAGAGGTTCGCTCATTGTGGATAAATCATTGGCAGTGCATATAAATAATGCTTTTGAAAGATCAAAAGGCAATTCAACATAGTGATCCACAAAATGGGAGTTCTGCTCGGCATCGAGTACTTCAAGAAGTGCCGCGGATGTATCGGAACGGTAATCCGTTCCGACTTTATCAATCTCGTCAAATAATATAAGCGGATTTTTAACCTTTGCATCAATTATTCCGTTTATTATTCTTCCCGGAATCGCTCCCACATAAGTTCTTCTGTGTCCTCTGATTTCAGCTTCATCCTTAACGCCGCCGAGAGCAATTCTTACGTATTCCTTACCCAGAGCCTTTGCCACAGACTGCGCAATGGAAGTCTTACCTGTTCCCGGAGGGCCGAATAAACATATTATCGGAACATCTCCGCTGTTTGTAATATTTCTTACTGCAAGAGAATCGATAATTCTCTCCTTCACCTTTTGAAGACCGTAATGTTCTTCGTCAAGCACCTTTTGAACAACATCCAAATCATTTCTCTCGGGTGTTTCCGTCTCCCATGGAATATCCAAAAGAGTATTAATATATGTACGGCTTACATTTGATTCCGGAGAACTGTCGGATAATTTCTTAAATCTCTTGATCTCTTTTTCAATCTTCTCTTTTACTTCTTCCGGAGCATTCAGCTCTTCGAGTCTTCTGGTGAATTCCTCATCCTCTGTTTCGCCGTCGTCTCCGTACAATTCCTTATTAATTTCTTTAAGCTGTTCCTTAAGGACAAACTTTTTGTGGCTTTCGTCCATGTTTTGACGGACTCTCTGATCAATATTTCTCTTTATTCTCTCAATGTTTAGTTCATTGGAGATTGTGGATCCTAATATCTCAAAACGCGGATTAAGGCTTGAAAGTTCCAAAAATGACTGTTTAATCTTGTAGTCGATCGGAATATTTGCCACAATTGATTCCATAAGTTCCGAGAGTCGTTCGATTTTTATCCACTTTGAAATTAGCGTTCTCTTATATTGATCCGTCATTTCCGAAAGCTGCATATATTCACCCATTATGGTTCTGAGCTCTCTTTTAAGCGCCTCCGTAACTATCGGATCGTTGTCCTCTTCCCTTTGAATGATATTTATGTCTTCGGGATGTACCGTAACCGTGTCGTATTCTTCACCGATATGCACATCTTTTATCAATGCTTTTCTTATGCCGTTAACATTGAATTGGGCATATCCCTTTTCTCTGTCTATGACATCATTTACTTCGCATATTGTTCCTGTTCCGAAAAAAGGTTGTGGTCCTGATTCCTTCTTTGTTGCAACAAATACAAGCTTATTATCGCTTTCGAATCCTTTCTTTGACGCGCTTATATTTTTGTCACCTGAGATTATTACCGAAAGAAAACCTCCCGGAATAACCGTTGCTTTTTCAACAACAACAAGCGGCAACTCATAATCAACAAGTTCTATATCTGTCATGGCCACCTCCGAATTAATTATTCTTTTTTATCTTTATATTCTATTAACGGTTCCTTCCCTTCGATAACCGATTCTTCAGTTATCGTACACTTTGAAATGTTATCGTCGGAAGGTATGTTAAACATTACATTTCTCATTACGGATTCAAGGATTGCCCTGAGACCTCTGGCACCTGTATTTCTCTCAAAGCTCTTTTTAGCTATTGCTCTAAGGGCTTTTTCTTCAAACACCAGTTCAACTCCGTCCATTTCAAAGAGAGCCTGATATTGCTTTACTATTGCATTCTTAGGTTCCGTAAGAATTCTTATAAGAGCATCCTCATCAAGTGAATCCAATGCCACTATAACAGGTATTCTTCCAACGAATTCCGGAATAAGTCCGTATTTGATAATATCCTGAGGCAACGCTTCATGATACAATTCGCCTACCGTCTTCTCTTCCTTTGAAACCAGTTCCGCTCCGAATCCTATGGAATTGGAATTCATTCTTCTCTCAATTATCTTGCCGAGCCCGTCAAATGCACCTCCGCATATAAATAAAATATCCGTTGTATCAATCTGAATAAGTTCCTGCTGAGGATGTTTTCTTCCTCCCTGAGGCGGAACACTCGCAACAGTACCCTCAAGTATCTTTAAAAGAGCCTGCTGAACGCCTTCTCCGGACACGTCTCTTGTAATGGAAACATTTTCTGATTTCTTGGAAATCTTATCTACTTCATCAATATATATAATTCCTTTTTGAGCTCTTTCAATGTCAAAATCAGCTGCCTGAATGAGTTTAAGAAGGATGTTTTCCACATCCTCGCCTACATATCCCGCCTCCGTAAGTGCCGTTGCATCGGCAATGGCAAACGGAACGTTGAGAAGCTTTGCAAGGTTTTGGGCAAGAAAAGTCTTACCGGAACCTGTAGGACCGAGTAATAAAATATTACTCTTTTGTATATCCACATCAGAATCCGTCTTATGTAATATTCTTTTATAGTGATTGTATACCGCTACGGCAAGAGATACCTTAGCTTCATCCTGACCGACAACAAAGTCGTCCAGGTATTCTTTTATCTCTTTTGGCTTCAAAAGCTTGATATCTTCGAGATCACCTTCGAAGGAATCATAATCACTTCCATTCACCAACTGTTCATTAATGATTTCCGAGCATATATCTACGCATTCATCGCAAATATATACCCCGTTAGGACCTTGAATTAATTTTTTAACTAAACTCTGTTTTTTATTACAAAACGAACAGCGAAGTTCATCATCATTCTTTTTTCCAGCCATAATACTCCATTTCGAAATATAATATCACCCACATATATTTTATTGCATAAAATTATATTGATATCAATACACAATTACGCTCATATAAGCAATAATTATACACATTACCTGATTACTAAATATTCATATAATAGATAAAATAAGGGACTGTGCCACAAAAGGCAAGCCCCTTATTAAAATATAATAACAAAACCGCTATACGGTAAGAACACGGTATAAATACTTATTTAGATATTATCTGATCTGTCAGTCAATTACTTTTCCCTGTTCTCTACTATTCTGTCGATAAGACCGTATTCAAGCGCTTCCTGCGCCGTCATGTAATTATCACGTTCGGTATCAACTTCAAGTTGCTCAAATGTCCTGCCTGTATTAGCTGCAAGAATCTCATTAAGTTTCTTTCTTGTTTTCAAAATTTCTTCGGCAACAATTCTGATTTCAGTTTCCTGTCCTCTCGCTCCTCCGGATGGCTGGTGAATCATAATCTCAGCATTAGGAAGCGCAAGTCTCTTGCCCTTTGTACCGCCGGATAAAAGGAATGCTCCCATACTTGCGGCCATTCCGATACATATTGTTGATACGTCGCACTTAATGTAATTCATAGTGTCGTATATTGCAAAGCCGGCTGTTACGGATCCACCCGGACTGTTTATATATAAATAAATATCCTTTGTCGGATCTTCGGATTCCAGGAATAATAACTGTGCAACAACAAGACTTGCCGTTGCGTCATTAACTTCTTCACCTAAAAAAATAATTCTGTCTTTTAAAAGTCTGGAATAGATGTCATAGGATCTTTCACCCTGACCGGTCTGTTCAACGACGTAAGGAACTAATGCCATAATTACACCTCCGTTTCAATGTATGTAAATTGTAGAATAACACCGACTTTAAATTCAGCCGGTGTTAATTCTTATTATATATCAGCTTATAAATCAGCAAATATTAGTTTTCAGCCTCTTCCGCCTTCTTTGTTGAAGTCTTCTTTGTTGTCTTCTTTGCAGGCTTTTTCTCTTCTGAAGCTTCTTCCTTATCTGCGGCTTTCTTTGCCGTTGTCTTCTTTGCAGGCTTCTTCTCTTCTGCTTCTTCCTTGTCTGCAGTTTTCTTTGCAGTTGTCTTTCTTGTTGTTTTCTTAGCAGGCTTCTTCTCTTCCGATTCTTCCTTGACAGCTTCTTCAGCCTTAGCCTCAACCTCAACAGCCGTATCCACAACAAGGTCTATTGCCTTACGGATTGCGGCATCTTCTCTGATCTGAGCTCTTGCTTCATCGTCAAGAATGTTCTTGAAGTCTGACAATTCAATATTGTAATTCTTAGCCTGTGATTCAAGTTCCTTTTCGAATTCTTCATCAGAAACTTCGATTCCCTCAGCCTTAACGATAGCTTCTACCGCATATCTCTGCTGTAATCTCTTTAATGCATCCGGTCTCATTGTATCTCTGAACTGATCCATTGTTGCGCCTGCATACTGGAGATACTGCTCTACGGACATACCCTGCTGCTCAATGCTTCTCTGGAAATCATTAATCATTCTTGTAATCTGATCGTTAACGATAGGCTCTGCAATATCCATCTTAGCGTTTGCAATAACCTGATCGATGGCAAATCTTTCCTTAAGATTCTTTGCATTGATTCTCTTATTTTCTTCAAGATTCTTCTTAACAGAATCTTTGTATTCGGCAAATGTATCGAATTCTGATACATCCTGTGCAAATTCATCATCAAGTGCAGGTAAAATCTTCTCTTTGATTTCCTTAACAACTACCTTGAATACGGCTTCCTTGCCCTTAAGAGCTTCTGCCTGGTAATCTTCAGGGAATGTAACCTTAACGTCCTTCTCGTCTCCTACGGATAAACCGATAAGCTGATCTTCAAAGTTGTCAATGAATGTATGTGATCCGATTGTAAGAGGATAGTTCTCACCCTTACCCCCCTCAAAAGGAACATCATCGATAAATCCTTCAAAATCGATTGTTACGATATCCTTATCCTGAACAGGTCTTCCCTCAACAGCCTCTGTTCTTGAGTTCTGATTCTGTGTCTTTTCGATTTCGGCGTTAACTTCGTCATCACTTACGGATGTTTCCTGCTTAACAACCTCAACACCCTTGTATGTGCCGAGTTCAACTTCAGGCTTAACGGCAACATCGGCCGTAAACACCATTGGGTTCTCATCATCCATCTTGATAACCTTTAAGATTGGATGTGATGCAATGTCAAGTCCGCTTTCTTTAGCGGCTGCTTCATATAATTCAGGGACTATCTCATCTGCAGCGTCGTTATAGAAAACAGTCTTTCCATACATCTGCTCAATGATTTTACGAGGAGCTTTACCCTTTCTGAATCCCGGAACATTAACACGGTTTCTAACCTTTTTATATGCTCTTTCAATACCCTTTTCAACTTCCTCAGCTGATGCCTCAACAACGAGACGGTACATATTCTTATCACCTAATTGCTCAACCTTAACGTTCATGTTTTTAAAGAATTCCTCCCAAAAATTTAAAATAGTAAAATACTTTTAAAATGTAAAATACTTTCAAAATTCACATGCTGAGAATTATAACATATAAATAATCAGTATTACAACATTTAATGACTCCATTAAATACAATAGTTATCATATATTTTTCTGTGGTCTTCCATCATGTCGGACTGTGAAGGAGCGTGAGCGGTACATACAATGTACTTTTTGCCGTTTTTCTCTACTTCAACCACCATACATGACCTTGCCTCGGTTGTATAACCTGTCTTTCCGCCCAATAATTTTACGTTGTTGATATTATATCTGTAAAAATATTTATAAACCAGGCTGTACAGTCCGATACCGTTTTCATGCATGGACGGTGTTGACATAAAATATCTTTCGGACGAAAGAACCGGAGCCGCATCGACATTTTGCATTGCATAATTTAACAATACGGCAATGTCACATGCAGTGGAATAATTGTTCTCGTCGTGCAAACCTACCGGATTGGTAAAATGGGTGTTCTTAAGACCCATCATCAGTGCTTCGAGGTTCATAAGATCCGCAAAGCACTTAAAATCCCCGTTATCAGTGGTTGCCTCCGCAATACCGAGAGCCGCGTCACCGCCTGACGGAAGTATCAGTCCGTAATACAAATCCTTTACGCTGACCTTTTCGCCTACCAGCAGACCCGCAAGTGCCGCACCGCTTACATAACAATAGTCGGATGCTTCCAATGTAAATTCATACACTTTATCTGAACTGCTTATAAAATCGTTGGCGGTAAGCAAAGTCATAACCTTTGTCATGGAAGCGGGATACATCTTTGCGCTGTCAGCTTTACCCGCGATAAACTCATTTTTCTCAACATCAAGCACTGCCGCAAAATCCGATGTTATATCTTTCATTTCTTTATATGATGCGGATCTGTACGGATATGCCATGTCCTGCAAAATGGTTTTTGTTCTGTTGGAATTATTTTGAGAAGTAAATGCCTCTGTTTCATTGTTTACATCCGATTCGCCGTTTGCACCGGATTCGGCACCGCTCTGCGCTTCGTCAGCCATGGTAGAAGTCCTTCCGCCGGCAAATGAAAATAAGACCACCGAAACAACGACAGCAACAGCCGCAAGGACGCTTAGAAAAAGCGTTGTCTTTATTCTTCTTTTCCGCGCTCTTCCCTTTTTTTTCAGGTTTATTTTATACTTTCTAAGGTGTTCTTTTTCCTTATCTCTGTTGTCATTTTTTTCCATTCAATATCCCTTTTCCCTTTAATTCAGTAATTTTTTCTCGGATTCTTCGAGATATTGAAGTTCCACTCCGAGTTCCAATGCGCTGTTTTCATCTTTAAGGTATTCAACCAACGCAAGCCCGAGATCTACGGCAGTTCCCATTCCTCTTGCCGTTATAATATTCCCGTCCGCAACTACCCTTGCAGGTGCCTTGTGTATCTTTGCTCCGGTAAGCTTACTTTCAAATCCCGGGAATGCGGTTGCATTCTTTCCTTCAAGAAGCCCCCATTCTCCCAGCACACTCGGAGCCGCGCATATTGCGGCTATTCCCTTCCCCTGATCCGACTGCGAAATAAAAAGCTCTTTTAATCCCTCAACCTCCTTATATGAAGGTGTGCCCGGCCCTCCGGGAAGAAAAAGGATGTCCGCTTCTTCAGTTTCATCATTAAACAGTCTGTCGGCTTCCACAATAATATTTTGGGCGCTTGTAACCTTTGTATCCCCCGTAACGCTGACAATGTCAACTGTTATACCCGCTCTTCTTAATATATCTATAACAGCCATGGCTTCTACGGTTTCAAATCCGTCTGTTAAATATGTATTTACTTTCATGTCTTTATCTCCAATATTACATATATTTTACATTGATTCTATTATATGTGTTTTGAATATTTTTTCATATAGTTTTTATACAAAAATATAAGTTTGAATATTTCACGGATTTATTATAAAAAATCTCCCAAAACAGAGTAGTTCTGCTTAAGGAGATTTTTCTTATATCTCGTAATTAACGTAAAATATTTATACTGCTAAGACTTATTTACCCTTTTTCCTTTGACGGAATAAAAAATGTTCTTACAACCGGAGTTTTCTCCAGCATCTTAAGAATAAAGTAAGTTGCCGCCGCATATATAGGCGCCGAAACAAGCTGCTTGACTACTCTTGCACCCATAAGAGCTATGAATCCCTTTCCGTAGAGTATATTAAGCCATAAGCTGTTCATAAGTATATATACAAGTACCATATTAATCACTTCGGCAAGAATAACTCTCCACAAACTGACTTTTTTCTTATAAAAGAACAGTCCGTAAATAACGGCCGTAACCACATTGCTGATTGTAAATCCCGGGAAAAACGCACCCGTCGGTTTTACAAGCCAACCTAAAATGTCTGTTGCCGCTCCGACTACTCCTCCCCATACCGGACCGATTATATAACCTGCCACGGCAAATACAAACGATGTAAATCTTACTTCCGCAATGTTGCTTATCGGAAGCTTGAAGAAGCTCAGCACCGTTCCGAGGGCAATAAGAAGCCCGGCTACGGCAATCAGTTTTGTACTCTTACTTTTCATAAAAAAAACCTCCTTTGCAGTTCTCGTAAACTACATAGGAGGTTATCTGTATATTCAGGATAATTCTCTATAACTATGTAGCAGCGGGATGCGAAATTAAAACCGCAGATAAATCCTTCGTCTGTGCAGCAACTCCCCGTCCGCACAGCACTTCACGCTTTAATTTCTACTCTGCAATATAATATTATGTCATTCAAAATTATGAACAACAAATCATTTGTTACGAAGATAAGTTAACAAATGAAACTAATAAAGTCAAGTACATGTACTGATGATTTTCAGGCATGTACGGCATCTGCCATGCTCTTTATATACTCACCCACATGCTTCGGAGCGTTCTCTCCCTCTTTTTCGATAATCTTTATTATCGCACTTCCGACTATCGCTCCGTCTGCCGTTGACGCCATTTTTGCGGCCTGTTCCGGCGTGGATATACCGAATCCGACTCCTACGGGTACATCCGTTACGCTTTTTATTTTTTTACAAATGGCGCCGATATCCGTTGTTATGGAACTTCTTACACCCGTAACTCCGAGAGATGACACAAGATATATAAATCCCTTTGCTTCACTTGCGATTTCCGTAATCCTGTCTTCTGATGTAGGAGCTATAAGAGAAATTAAGTCTACTCCGTGCACGAATAAAACGGAGTCAAATTCTTCCTTTTCCTCATACGGAACGTCCGGAAGTATTACTCCCTGTATTCCGACACTTTCACATTTTTTTGCAAATTTTTCAATTCCGTATGAATATAAAACATTTGCATATGTCATAAATACCATGGGTATACTGACTTTTTCCCTGATTTCCTCTACCATATGGAATATTTTATCCGTTGTGACTCCGCCTTTAAGAGCTCTTTCGTTTGCTCCCTGTATTGTAACCCCCTCTGCCGTTGGGTCTGAAAACGGAATACCGAGTTCTATAAGATTTGCGCCTGCTTCAACGGCGCTGTAAACTACTTCCTTTGTGGTTTCGAGATTCGGATCGCCGCATGTTATAAACGGGATAAATGCCTTACCCTTTGAAAATGCGTCTGCGATATTGATTTTATTCATAAATATCCTCCCCTCTGTATCTTGCCATTGCGGCGCAGTCCTTATCACCGCGTCCGGATACATTTACCACTATTATTTTATCTTTCATTTTCGGAGCGATTTTTATGGCATACGCTATTGCATGAGCCGATTCTATTGCGGGTATGATTCCTTCCGTTCTTGATAAATATTCAAAGGCATTTACCGCTTCTTCATCCGTAATCGCTACATATTCCGCTCTTTTTATGTCATGTAAATATGCATGTTCAGGCCCTATTCCCGGATAATCCAGTCCTGCCGATATCGAATATACCGGAGCAATCTGTCCGTATTCATCCTGACAGAAATATGATTTCATACCATGGAATATTCCGAGCCTTCCCGTATTTATCGTAGCTGCCGTATCAGCCGTATCTATACCTCTTCCCGCAGCTTCAGCCCCGATTAATTTAACTTCTTTGTCTCCGATAAAGTTATAGAATGCTCCTATTGCATTGGAGCCTCCTCCGACACATGCGATTACAGCATCCGGAAGCCTTCCTTCAGCTTCCGTTATCTGTTCTTTTATCTCTTTTGATATTACGGATTGAAAATCTCTTACAATAGTAGGAAACGGATGAGGTCCCATAACGGAGCCCAGACAATAATGTGTGTCGTCTATTCTGCTCGTCCACTCTCTCATACATTCCGAGACAGCGTCTTTAAGAGTCTTTGTTCCGGACTCTACGGGAACCACATCAGCACCCAATAGTTTCATTCTGTATACATTTAACGCCTGTCTCTCACAATCGACAGCGCCCATATATATAACGCACTCCATTCCGAGCAGTGCCGCTGCCGTAGCTGTCGCAACTCCGTGCTGACCCGCTCCCGTTTCCGCTATAAGTCTTGTCTTTCCCATCTTTTTTGCAAGAAGTGCCTGTCCAAGTACATTGTTTATCTTATGTGAACCTGTGTGATTTAAGTCTTCCCTTTTAAGGTATATCTTTGCTCCGCCCAGGTCTTTTGACATTTTTTCTGCGTAATAGAGTCTTGAAGGTCTTCCTGCATATTCATTTAATAATCTGTTTAATTCATCGTTAAAATCTTTATCATCCTTATATCGGTTATATGCTTCTTCCAACTCGATGACGGCATTCATAAGTGTTTCCGGCATATATTGTCCGCCGTGAATACCGAATCTGCCCCGGCTTTTTTTACTTGCTTCCATTTATTCTCCTCACATTCTCAACAGTTAACAACATTTTTTTCAAGTCTTTTCTTTTATCCGTCTCTATGCCGCTGCTTAAATCCACTGCAAAAGGCAACTTACCGCTAAGTGACTTTATTTTTTCCGGAGTCAGTCCACCTGCAAGAATATATTCTCTGTCAAAATCGTCAAGCACATGTCTGTCAAACGCAACTCCGGATCCCTTCCCCGAATCAAATAATACTTTATCCGCTTTGGAATCCTTTGCATTTTTTAGTACAGCCTTTAACTTCTCACTGTCGCTTATTACTCCTGACAATTCAAAAACTTTCCAAATTTCTTTATTGTCTGTCATTGACTTAAGTTCAGATATATATTCATCCGTTTCCGATCCGTGCAGCTGCGCCGTATCTATTACATTTCTGTTTAATAGGTCGGCAACAATATCCAAATCTTCATTGAGAAAAACCCCTACTTTCTTAATCTCGGGATTGACCTCCGAAGACAGCTTCTCCAATCGTCCTACACTTACATTTCTATGACTTTCAGGTACATTTACTATAAATCCGACATAATCCGGTTTTGCGATATTTGTATATTCTATGTCCCGTTCACTCCACATTCCGCATAATTTCACTAACATTACACTGCTCTCATTTCTCTGATTGTCTCAGGAATGTTTTTTGATCTCATAAGGACTTCACCCATAAGCACCGCATCTGTTCCGGAATTCTTCAGTTTTTTAATATCCTCTGCGGATGATATTCCCGATTCGGCAACAAATAATATTTTCTCAGGCACCTTTTCCTTAAGAGTGAGGGCATTTGAAATATCAACGGAGAAATCTTTGAGATTTCTGTTATTTACTCCTATTATGTCCGCCCCTGCATCAATTGCCGAATTTATCTCATTCTCGTTATGAGCTTCCACAAGAACGTCAAGCCCTATGTTTTTAGCGGTTGATATATATGATTTCAAATCTTCCGGTTCCGTAATGGCGGCTATAAGGAGAATTGCGTCCGCTCCCATAAGCCTTGCCTGATATATTTGATATTCATCAACCACAAAATCCTTTCTCAGCATAGGCGTATCCGCATACTCCCTTACGGTTACGAATATATCGTCGCTGCCCAGAAAATAATCCGGTTCCGTAAGGCACGATATACAATCCGCTCCCGCATCTTCATATTCTTTTGCGATTTCTATATATGGAAAATTCTTTGATATTACTCCCTTTGACGGTGACGCTTTTTTTATTTCGCATATAAATGACAGACCGGTTTTTTTTATTGCATTATAGAATCTGCCGTTTCCGAATCTATCTAAATTGTCATATCCTGCATCATATATTCTTTTTAATTCTTCAAGGGAGAACAATGATTTATTTCTTTCCACTCTCTCCCTTGTGGAACGCGCTATTTCATCAAGTATTGTTTCGCTCATGGTTTGCCCTCCCTTTTATATACATTTCATAATATGTTCATTTACGCAAATTGTTTGGAAAATGTAATTATCTCGTTCATCTTCTCTATCGCCCTGCCGTCGTCAATTATTTTTTCCGCCTTTTTTATTCCCGATTCCAACGATTCCGCTCTGCCTGAAACATAGATTGCGGCTCCCGCATTGAGACATACCGCATTACGTTTTCCGTCCCTTAATTTTCCGTTAAGTATGTTTCTTGTTATTTCGGCATTTTCTTCCGGAGTTCCTCCGATCAGTTCCGCCTTATCACATCTTTTATATCCGAAATCCTCAGGTTGAATCTCATATTCTCTAAACCAGCCTTCTCTTATTTCACACACATATGTACTGTCGCTTGCGGATATTTCATCAAGACCGTCCATACCGTAAACCGTCATTCCTCTTTTGACTCCGAGGTTTGATAACACTCTGCTCATCGGTTTTGCCAAGGCTTTGTCATATACTCCCAACACCTGTGTACTTGCCTTTGCTGGATTGGTAAGAGGTCCCAATATGTTAAATATCGTCCTTATTCCGAGCATTTTTCTAACAGGCGCAACATATTTCATGGCAGAATGATATTTGAGGGCAAAAAGAAAACAGAAATTATACTTTTCCAGCATCTCCAAACTCTTATCTTTATCGAGCATTATGTTTAATCCCAATTTCTCTAATACATCCGCCGCTCCGGATTTTGATGACGCCGCCCTGTTGCCGTGTTTTGCAACTTTAACTCCTGCGGCGGCTGCAACGAATGCCGATGTTGTGGATATGTTAAACGAATTGGATTTGTCTCCTCCCGTTCCCACTATCTCGGTAATATCCGCGGATGTTTCAATGGTATCTGCATGATTGCGCATTGAAAGCGCTCCTGCCGTTATTTCTTCTGTGGTTGCACCTTTTATTTCAAGTGCCGTAAGAAATGATGCCGTTTGAATGTTGTCGGCTTCTCCCCCAATAATTTCATCCATTACGGATATCATTTCGGCACGTGTTAAATCCTGCCCTTCGACAAATTTCGATATGGCTCCGTTAATCATGATTACTCCCCCTCCGAAAAGTTTTTATGTTAAAATCTCTTTTATTAAAAGCTTTTATTGTTCACGAATGTTTTTCGATATTTAATCACACCGGACTTTACGATGTTTTATGTCTCATATTTATATTTCGTGTATTTGCGTTTTATGTTTTATAAAGTTTCAAAAAAGTTTTTTATCATTGTATGTCCGTCCGGCGTAAGTATGGATTCCGGATGAAATTGCAACCCGACTATATTGTAATCTTTATGCTCAACAGCCATTACTTCGCCGTCTTCTGTTCTTGCGGTAACCCTTAATTCATCCGGTAAAGCACTTTCCACTGCCGCCAAAGAATGATATCTTGCAACTTTAAACGGCTGCTCTATTCCGTCGAATATCTTACTGTTTTCACTTTTTACAAGGGAGACTTTACCGTGCATCAATTCCTTTGCATAACTTACGGTTCCTCCGAACGCCTCGCAAATTGCCTGATGTCCGAGACAAACTCCCAGTATGGGATATAATCCCTTAAGCTCCTTAACCACGTCTTCACATATTCCGGCGTCTTTCGGTTTTCCCGGACCCGGACTTAAAAATATTGCTTCCGGATTAAGTTCTTTAATATCCTTAATCGTAATCTCATCATTTCTTACGACCTTTATGTCATCTCTGAATGAAGCAAGAAGCTGATATAAGTTGTAAGAAAAACTATCGTAATTATCTATCAGCAAAACCATATCAATTACTTCCTTTCTTTATTGCTTCCACAACGGCTTTTGCCTTGTTTATTCCTTCCATGTACTCGTTCTCCGGAACGGAATCATATACTATTCCGGCTCCGCTTCTGACGCAAATCATGCCGTCTTTTTTATAAACAAGTCTTATTCCTATTCCAGTATCAAGATTGCCCGCAAAATCAATATATCCTACGGCACCGCCGTATATACCGCGCTTTCTTTCTTCCAATTCTTCAATAATTTCACATGCTCTTATTTTAGGCGCTCCCGAAAGAGTACCGGCGGGAAGAATTGAATCTATTGCATTTACGGCATCGCAGTCGTCTCTTATCTGTCCAACAACCGTGGAACCTATGTGCATTACATGTGAAAACCTCTCAATCGCCATATATTTTTCAACTTTCACGGTTCCCGGCTTTGAAATCTTTCCTATGTCGTTTCGTCCCAGATCCACAAGCATATTGTGTTCCGCACACTCTTTTTCATCACTTAAGAGTTCTTCTTCTATGGCCTTGTCTTCCGCAGGTGTAGAACCTCTTTTCCTTGTTCCCGCAAGAGGGAATGTATATACTTCTCCGTTTTCCAGCTTTGCAAGTGTTTCCGGAGATGCACCGGCAATTTCAACATCGTCACTCGAGAAGTAAAACATATAAGGAGAAGGATTGGTCGTCCTTAATATTCTGTATGTATCAAACAGTGAACCTTTCGCTTTTGCCGTAAGAGGATTGGAAAGCACCACCTGAAATATGTCTCCCTCTTTTATATAATGTTTTGCCTTATTGACCATTTCGCAAAATCTTTCTTTGTCATACTCAGGCGTAAGTTCACCGTCTAATGTAAGTTTTTCAAATGTGTGGCGTTTGTCGCTTCCGAGAAGTTCCGCCATTCTCTTTAATCTTTCAACGGCGTCTGCATATAGATCGTCAATTGATTCATTTCCGTCCGGTCTGTTAACTCCGGTTATAAGTTTTATTTTTTGTTCATCATTGTCAAATACGACCATGGAATTGAATAACATAAGGTCAACATCCCTGAAGCCCTCTCCCTTTTTGTTTGAGAACTTAAGACTCGGTTCGGCATATTTTATGTAATCATATGAAAAATATCCCACAAGCCCCCCCGAAAGAGGCGGAAATCCCTGAATCATCGGACTCCTGTATTGTTTTATGATTTCTCTTATTTTATCTCCGGGATGAGCCACTTGTATTTTTTTTACATCCGTTCTTTTATTTCCATCCATTTGAGAAATTGTCATTTCTCCGTTAAGGCATGTGATTTCCGTTTCCGGTTCAAATCCGATAAATGAATATCTTCCCCATCTGTGGGTATTGTCTGCACTTTCAAATAAAAACACGTGATCGTATACGGCCTTTGCTTTTCTTACCGCTTCGACAGGTGTAAGGCTGTCACTTAATATTTCCATACATATTGGAATTCTTCCATAATCATTGTTTTCAAAATACTTCTTTACTTCACTTACCGTCGGATAAGTTTCTGACGGATAAAAAGAATTAATGTCTGACATATGTGCTCCTTTTATAAATAATAAGTAATTTTAATTAGTGTAAATTATGTAATACTTTGCCGTTTTGAAGAGAACATTGTTTTTGAAAACAACAAAAAATCCCGTCCTCAACAAACAAAGGTTTGTCAAGGACGGGATTTCATTCCCGCGGTGCCACCTTGAATTCACGACATCAGTCGCGCACTTAACAGAGTACCATCATACTCCCTGTGATTAACGCTCACATCACGTTGCAGAATACTGGGCATATAAATGCTGTTGACTGCACCCTCAGCGGTCCATTTGAAAAGCTGTTACTGCCCGGCTCTCACCTGCCCGAACTCTCTGTAAGCACATATCTTAACGTTATCTCCGCATCAACGGTTTATGTTGTTCATTTAATTTGTTTGGTATAGTAGCAGAAAAATTAACATATGTCAATGAATCCGACACTTTGTATCTTAAAAAATACTTTACAAGGTATTATATGATTAAAGTGTCAAAAGTAAATTTTATACTCATTTCATCTAATTTTTACTAATAGGAGAGTTTTCAAAGAAAAAGAGACTGCAATGTACAGTCTCTTAAAAATGAACTAAAATATTAAGTTAATCCACATAATTTTAATATGTAATGCATAAACCGAAGACGGAATTTAAAACTCTTTCTGTCCGATTTCAATTACTTTTTAACATGATGCCCCGCATTCCACAGTCTGTCAGCCGTCGCTTCCCAGTCAGCTGCGTAATTTTCGCATTTGCCGCAAAGGTGCTCAACAGGTTCAGGCGACTGTAAATCCGTAGACTTAGCGCCTGTCTCGTGAACCATCTGAACAAGCTTTTCAGGGTTCTCAAGCATAGGACACGGTTTTAAATGATTAGGGTTAAACGGCTGATTGTCCTTATAAGCCTTAAATAACGGCTGTTTTAAGCAGTCAAGCAGGCTCATGTCATGAATATTGGCGGATGAATAATGGATAAACACGCAAGGTTCCACATCACCGTTAGGATTAATATGACAGTAATACTTACCGCCTGCTATACATCCCGAAACGTATTCACCGTCATTCTGGAAGTCAACGGCAATAATAGGCTTACCGCCTTTTCCGCCTCTTATCTCCCTTACTCTGTTATACATATACTCTCTCTGTTCAGGTGAGAGCAACAAATCCGTTGAAGCGTCATTTCCTACAGGCATATAGTGGAAATACCATGTATATTTAACGCCTTTTGAAATAATCATATCCAAAAATTCATCTGATGTTACAGTCTTATAATTGGAACTTGTATAACAAATGGATGTACCGAAGAGAAGCTTATGCTTTCTCATAATATCCATTGCATGCATAACTTTCTGGAATACGCCTTTTCCTCTTCTGAGATCATTTACTTCCTCAAAACCCTCAAGAGATATTGAAGGAGCAATATTTCCCAATCTGACAACTTCTTCACAGAATGCGTCATCAATAAGTGTGCCGTTAGTAAATATATGGAATGAGCTGTACGGATGTTTTTCCGCAAGTTTGAGAATGTCCGCCTTACGAATAAGAGGCTCTCCTCCCGTCATAAGCCAGGCATATATACCTAACTCCTCTCCTTCCGTAATTACCCTGTCAAGATCTTCATACGAAAGCTGAATAAGGTTTCCGTATTCAGCAGACCAACATCCCGTACATTTTAAATTACATGCACTTGTAGGGTCTATAAGAATAATCCAAGGTATGGATACATCATGTTTCTTCTTAAGGTCCTGTGCAACACGGAATCCTCTGTATCCGGCCTCATATGCCGTATTAAGAGCTTTTCCCTTTATAATGTTTGGATGCACGTCGTTGAGCAGATTGTCAATATACTTCATCCACTTGCTGTCCGGCGAAGAGCTGAAACCAAACATTTCATATGTAGCCGGACCCCAAATGTCGTACATAGTCTTTTTTACAAGATCGACAAGCTGCTTAATAGCCTTATTTCTATCAGAATGTGAATGTCTGATAACCGAATCAAGAACAGCTTCAAACATCTTTCTTTGTGCTTTATGAGCGAAATCTATCTTTGACATTATATAGCCTCATTAAATAATTATGCTGTGTGTTTGTTAAATACCTAAAATATCACACACTTCTTCTTTCATCTTATCCGCGGCGCATATTCTGTTATGACGGACAGGCGCCGTAATAATCTCCGATACTGCTTTCGGAACAGGTACACCTGATATCTTTTCCAGTTCACTTACCAATTCGAAATCGCCCTTATCGGCATATTTAGGATCAATTGCTTCCATAACGCTCTTTGTAAACTTGTACGGACTTGCCGTTGAGTCAACAATCGTAGGAGTTTTATCACCCGTATCCGCAACATATTTGTTATAAACCGTTACCGCTACCGCAGTATGGGTATCAAGAACATAATGTTCCTTCTCAAATACAGCCTTAATCGTGGCCTTATCCTCATCTTCCGTTGCATAACCGCCGTAAAATTCTTCTGCATTTGCAAAGCTTTCGGCAGAAACGCTGTAAACTCCCTTTGATGAAAGAGAATCCATATATTCTTTTGTCTTTTCAGCGTCCCTTCCTGTCATGAAATATATTAATCTTTCAAGATTGCTTGATACCAATATGTCCATGGATGGAGAAGAAGTGAGAATGAATTCTCTGTTTTTATCGTATGTTCCGTTTTTAAAGAAATCATAAAGTACTTTATTCTCGTTTGAAGCACATATAAGCCTGTTAACGGGAAGCCCCATTTCCTTTGCATAATATGCAGCGAGAATATTTCCGAAATTACCTGTAGGAACAACAAAATTTACCTTGTCGCCGCTTTTTATCTTACCGTTCTTTAATAGAGTCTTATATGAATAGAAATAATAAACCACCTGTGGAACCAGTCTTCCGATATTAATCGAATTGGCCGATGAGAACTGATATCCGTTCTTATTCATTTTTTCCGCAAGTTCTTTATCATTAAAGATTTTCTTAACACCTGTCTGTGCGTCATCAAAGTTTCCTTCGATTCCGACTACGTTTGTGTTATCTCCTTCCTGAGTAAGCATCTGCTGCTTCTGAATCGGACTTACACCGTCTTTCGGATAAAATACAATTATACTTGTTCCAGGAACATCGGCAAAACCGGCAAGAGCCGCCTTTCCCGTATCTCCTGAAGTAGCCGTAAGAATTACGATTTCATTATTTACGTTATTCTTTTTTGCCGAAACCTGCATAAGATACGGAAGTATGGATAAAGCCATGTCCTTAAAAGCAATGGTCTTACCATGGAACAACTCCAATATGTATTCGTCCTTAAGTTCAACAAGCGGAGCGATTTCATCCGTATCGAACTTCTTATCGTATGCACTGTCGATGCAGTATTTTAATTCTTCCTCCGTAAAGTCCGTAAAAAACTGCTTCATAACTTCATATGCAACTTCACGGTAATTCATATCCGTAAGAGCGTCCAATGAAACGCCGAGCTTAGGCATAACTTCCGGAACGAATAAACCTCCGTCATGGGATAAGCCCTGTAAAATAGCCTTTGATGCACTCAGACTTACCTTATTATCTCTGGTACTTGTGTAATTCATATATTCCTCCGATGGTATTAAACACGGTAATTCTTATTTTTTGGCGTTGATGTAATTGATTAAACCTTCTGCATTTATAATTTTCTGCATAAACGGCGGAAAAGCCTGTCCCTTGTATGTCTTGCCCGTTGTTTTGTCGGTAATTATACCTGAATCAAAATCCACTTCAACTTCATCTCCTTCTTTGATTTCTCTTGAAGCTTCCGGACATTCCATAATCGGAAGGCCGATATTTATTGAATTTCTGTAGAATATTCTCGCAAATGTCTCCGCAATAACGCAGCTTATTCCGGAGGCCTTAATTGCAATCGGAGCATGCTCTCTTGAAGATCCGCATCCGAAGTTCTTACCGCCGACCATTATGTCGCCCTTTTTAACTTTATTGACAAAATCCTTGTCAATATCTTCCATACAATGTAATGCAAGTTCCGCGGGATCTGATGAATTAAGATATCTTGCAGGAATAATTACATCCGTATCTACATTGTCACCGTACTTTATAGCATAACCTTTTGCTTCCATTAGCTCCTCCTACCGTTATAATCCAAGCTCAGCCGGCTGTGATAACTTACCTGTAACAGCACTTGCTGCGGCAACAGCAGGGCTTGCAAGGTATACTTCAGATTCTACATGTCCCATTCTTCCGACAAAGTTTCTGTTGGTTGTGGAAACACAACGCTCACCAGCCGCAAGAATTCCCATATATCCTCCGAGACACGGACCGCATGTTGAAGTACTTACTACCGCGCCGAATTCGATAAAGGTCTTAATAAGTCCCTCTTCCATGGCCTGTAAATAAATCTGCTGAGTGGCAGGTATTATAATTGCACGAACTCCGTCCGCAATCTTTCTGCCTTTCATTACTTCCGCAGCTTCTCTCATATCCTGGATATGTCCGTTTGTACATGATCCGATAACAACCTGATTAATAGGAATATCTCCGATGCTGTCAAATGTATGAGTGTTCTCCGGAAGATGAGGAAATGAAACAGTAGGCGTAAGTTCTGAAAGGTTAATGTCATATACCGCAGAATATTCCGCATCATCGTCCGCCGTATATTCAACCGGCTCTCTGTCGGAGTGTTCAGAGATGTATGCTCTTGTAACATCATCTACCGGGAATATACCGTTCTTTCCGCCGGCTTCAATTGCCATGTTTGCAATGGTAAATCTGTCATCAATGGAGAGAGTCGCAACGCCGGGCCCCGTGAATTCCATTGATTTGTAAAGCGCACCGTCCACGCCTATCATACCTATAATATGAAGTATTACGTCTTTACCGCTTACCCACTTAGGAAGTTCTCCGGTTAAATTGAACTTAATAGCTTCGGGTACTTTAAACCATGCCTTACCTGTTGCCATTCCGGCAGCCATGTCAGTTGAACCGATACCTGTCGAAAACGCTCCGAGTGCACCGTATGTGCATGTATGAGAATCCGCGCCGATAACCACGTCTCCTGATACAACAAGTCCTTTTTCCGGGAGAAGCGCATGTTCTATACCCATCTGTCCTACTTCAAAGTAATTGGTAATGTTATTTTCTTTGGCAAATTCACGGACCATCTTACAGTGTTCTGCAGATTTAATATCCTTATTCGGAACAAAGTGATCGGGTACCAGAGCAATTTTATCTTTATTAAAAACCTCTTTGTTCTCAAATTTAGCCAACTCTTTAATTGCAACGGGTGATGTAATATCATTTCCCAATACCAAATCCAAGTCGGCCTCTATTAAATCTCCTGCCTTAACGCTTGAAAGTCCGGCATGTTTAGCCAATATTTTTTGAGTCATTGTCATTCCCATAACTCGAATCCTCCTTTTTTGCATTTTTTCATTGTATACTATAAAAAATTATTAAGCAACTACGGAGATTTGCCTAATATCCATCTGATTTTCCGATTATGGCATTATATTATAAATATAACCACAGAAACAACAGATTGTGTAAAAACTTATACATCAAAATATGCAATCAGGATGCAAATATTTAAATGCTTAAATAAAATATCCTAAAAAAGCACCTCAGTACACATCAGAATGCGTAATAGAGGTGCTTTCATATTCTAATTAAGGAATTAAATTAGTCATTCTTATGAAGTTCTTTATACTCTTCTGAATTAACTTTTACAAGATGTCCTGCTTCCCAAAGCTTATCAGCCGTTGCTTCCCATTCCGCAGCGTAGTTCTCACACTTGCCGCAAAGATGCTCAACAGGTTCAGGTGACTGTAAGTCAGTAGACTTAGCTCCCGTCTCGTGTACCATCTGAACAAGCTTCTCAGGGTTCTCAAGCATTGGACATGGCTTTAAGTGATTTGAGTTGAATGGCTGGTTAGCCTGATATGTCTTGAATAATGGCTGCTTTAAGCAATCAAGAAGGCTCATGTCATGGATATTGGCTGTTGAGTAGTGAATGAATACACATGGCTCAACGTCACCGTTAGGGTTAATATGACAGTAGTACTTACCGCCGGCAATACATCCTGAAACGAATTCACCGTCATTCTGGAAATCAACCGCAACGATTGGCTTACCGCCGTCGCCCTTTCTGATTTCTCTTACTCTGTGATACATATACTCTCTCTGCTCAGGTGTGAGGAGAAGATCTGTAGATGCATCGTTACCTACAGGCATGTAGTGGAAGTACCATGTATACTTAACACCCTTGGCAATAATCATATCAAGGAATTCGTCTGATGTAACAGTCTTGTAGTTTGCACTTGTGTAGCAAATTGATGTACCGAAAAGAAGTTTATGTTTCTTCATGATATCCATGGCACGCATAACCTTCTGGAATACACCCTTACCTCTTCTTAAGTCGTTAACTTCTTCGAAACCTTCAAGTGAGATTGAAGGAGCGATGTTACCGAGTCTTACAACTTCTTCACAGAACTCATCATCGATAAGTGTACCGTTTGTGAAAAGGTGGAATGAACTGTATGGATGAGCTTCAGCGAGCTTTAAGATATCTTTCTTACGGATAAGAGGCTCACCGCCTGTCATAAGCCATGCGTGAATACCGAGTTCCTCGCCCTCTGTAATAACTCTGTCGATATCTTCGTATGAAAGCTGAATCAAATGACCGTATTCAGCTGACCAACATCCCGTACACTTTAAGTTACATGCACTTGTAGGATCGATAAGAACTAACCATGGAATTGAAACACCATGCTTCTTTTTCTGTTCCTGAGCGATATGGAAACCTCTGAATCCGGCTTCAAGACCTGTATTAAGGCCTTTACCCTTGATGATATTAGGATGTACGTCATCAAGTAAGCTGTTGGCATATTTCATCCATTTGCTGTCAGGATCTGAGAAAATGTCTCTGAACATTTTGTATGCCGCAGGTCCCCAAACATCACCGAGTGTCTTCTCTATAAGATCTACAAGCTGCATAAGAGCTTTTCTTCTATCTGAATCTGAGTGCTTGATAGCTGCATCAAGAACTACTTCGAACATTTTTCTTTGTGCCTTATGTGCAAAATCAATTTTTGCTGCCATTTCATTATCCTCCTAAATGTCTCTCTTTATCTCGTGTTGTATTCTATGATTGAAAATGCTTTATTTCATTAGACAAATATATGCTGTTGTGAACTTAGTAAACACATTTATACCTTTGTTACCTGTTTTTACCGCTAAATGTTATCTTTTTAACTACCTTTTATCGGACAATAAAAATAAGCGCAAACAGAGTTTCAAATAATCTCCGTTTGCGCCTGACATCAATCCTCCATCTGTGAGAATTCCAACTGACAGCCCAGAATAAATACCACCGTTTCCGTTACGGACTTATGTGAAGCTTCAATAAATTCTTCACCGCTTATATCGCTGTTAAGACCTCTTTTAACCGCAGCAGCCAATCCTTCACAGAAAAAGTCTATAAGACAATCCGTCACTTCCCTTTTTGCGTCCGGAAGAACAACCTCGGATAATCCGTGTGCAAAAGGAGAAAGAGATTCGATGAATGTATCGTGGAAACTGTTTTGCCCGTTTGAATCAAATAACTTCTTATAAAATGATTTATTATCAAATAAGTATCTGAACAGATCGTCAAAAAACCAAATCATCTCATAGCCCACAAGCTGTTCGTGTTCATCTAAGAATTCATATCTGAATATCCAGCTCACCAAATCGTATTTATCTCTGAAATGATAATAAAAACTCTTTCTTGTAAGACCGCAGTCTTCGCAAATCTCGCCTACGGATATCTTTTCAAAGGGTTTTTCCTTGAGAATTTTTTTAAAACTGTCTGATATTGCTTTTTTGGTTATTATTGAATCAGCCACTGCAGGTCCCCCGTAAAACATTTTATATAATTATTGTAATCGTTAAACTGAAATTCAATTTTTTGCACAACTCCAGGAACAAATAAATTGAATAGTTACATTTATATACATATAAGATAATTATGTAACTATTTTATATTTTTTGTCTGTAATTGCAATAGTAAATTGCCGATTTATTAAAAAATATTATTTTACGTATTATATTTAACTATTTTCTGTACAATGCCCTGAATGAATTAAGTATACATATCATTGCCACGCCCACATCCGCAAATACGGCTATCCACATATTTGCAAATCCGAATGCGCTCAATATCAATATTGCGATTTTAACGGAAAGCGCAAACACGATATTTTGGGTTACTATATTTAATGTAAATTTGGCAATTCTTTTTATCTTGGATATTTTTCTTATGTCATCATCCATAATAACAATATCCGCCGCTTCTATTGCCGCATCAGAGCCTATGGCTCCCATTGCAAATCCGACGTCTGACCTTGCAATAACCGGAGTATCGTTAATTCCGTCTCCCACAAAGGCAAGCCTGTGATGTTTATCATTATGCTCTAAAAGCTCTTCTACCTTTGTCACCTTATCTCCCGGCAGTAAGTCCGTATATACTCTGTCAAGATTAAGTTCTGCCGCAACCTTTTCACCGGCTTCTTTTCTGTCGCCGGTAAGCATAACAATATTCGATACGCCGTTTTCTCTGAGGCTCTCTATTGCCTCATTTGCTTCAGGTTTCACAACATCCGATATTACGATGTTGCCTATATATCTTCCGTCGGATGCCAAATAACATACCGTTCCGGCACTTGTAACATAATCATGTTCCACGCCGTGATCACTCAACAGTTTTGCGTTGCCGGCGAGCACCTGTTTTCCGTCTATATTTGCGGAAATACCGTGTCCCGCAATGTTTTTATTATCCTTAATTATGGATATATCCACTTTATTTCCGCTCTGCTCATATGCTTCTTTAATTGAAACAGCAATCGGATGTGTTGACATTTCCTCAGCATGAGCCGCAATTCTCAGCAGCTCTTCTTTTGAAACGCCTTCAACGGGATTTATTGACGTGATTTCAAATACGCCTCTTGTAAGCGTACCGGTTTTATCAAATACAACCGTATTAATTTTCGCCGCCTGCTCTAAGAAGATTCCTCCCTTAACAAGTATTCCCCGTTTGGATGCATTACCGATTCCCGCAAAGAATCCGAGGGGAACCGATATGACAAGCGCGCATGGACAGCTTACAACAAGGAATGTACATGCTCTTTGAAGCCAGTCAAACCATTCACCCGTTATCAGTGATGGAATAATAAATAACGCAACGGCACCCAATACTACTATCGGCGTATAATATTTTGCAAACTTTGTAATAAACTTTTCCGTTTTACCTTTTTTTGAACCTGCATTTTCTACAAGTTCAAGAATTTGAGCAACAGTTGAATCTTCATATTCTTTGGTGGCTTTCATCTTTATGACTGACGATACATTTACACAGCCGCTGATTACGGCCTCATCCGCTTTTATTGTCCTCGGAACGGATTCTCCCGTAAGTGATGAAGTATCAAGTGTAGACTCCCCTGAGATTACAACACCGTCAACCGGAACCTTTTCTCCCGGTTTAACAACAATAATATCACCTATGCAAACTTCATCCGGATCGATTGTAACGATCTCACCGTCACGTTCCACATTTGCAAATTCGGGTGCAATATCCATAAGCTCTTTGATTGACCTTCTGGACTTTTCTACAGCCATATCCTGGAAAAATTCGCCGATTTGATAGAAAAGCATAACCGCAACGCCTTCTTCATATTCACCGACCACAAATGCTCCCACGGTTGCTATAAGCATGAGAAAATTCTCATCAAACACCTGTCCTCTTAAAATGTTATATACGGCCTCGGTAATTACGTCTATACCTATAATTACAAAAGGAACCGCAAACAGGAATAACTCAACCAAATTATATCCGTTTACATCTGCGACCGGCAGCAGCGACATGTGTGACAAAACCATCAGCAATGCAAGTATGCAGCCACCGATAATTATTCTTGCAAGTCGGTTTTTCTGTTTTTTGGACATACCCGTAATCTCCTAATATTATCTTTTAATAGTGACGCCTCTGTCCACTTTGTTGCATGCCTTTTCAGCCTGAGCAACTATATCTTCAAACTTATCGTCATCCGCATCTATTGTTAACTTTTCAGCAAAAAAATTAATTGTGGCACTGTTTACTCCTTCTATTTTATTAATCGCTTCTTCCATTTTTGAAGCGCAGTTGGCACAGTCAATTCCTTCTATAACAAATTTCTTTTTCATAATACTTCTCCTTAAAAAATAATAATTATATATTCAATGCCGCATTTTTAATCATGAATACAATCTTCACAAATATGATCTTTGCCCATGTTTAAAATGAGTTCAACATGCAGGTCATCCAGAGAATAAAACGAATACCTTCCTTCTTTTCTCTGCCTAACAAGTCTTCCCTGTCTTAAAATTCTAAGCTGATGTGAAATGGCTGATTGTTCCATACCGAGTATCTCTGAAATTTCATCGACACTGCATTCTTTCTTCTCCTTGAGACAAAATAAAATATTTACTCTCGTTTTGTCCGAGAACATTTTGAACAAATTTGCAATTTCATCTGAGTGTTCATAATCCATAGTCACCTCCATGACCGTGTATTTTATATATGATTACTTGTTCATATGTACATGTTATCATATATTAATTGCAAATACAACAGTGTTTTTATGCTTCGTTTTAATTCGCTCTTAAATCATATGAATACCTTAAAATCTACTTTACCTCACAACATATGATTTAAACCTGATTGGTACAATAATGAGATTGTAACGATAAACAGCCGGTAGTTTAACCCTGATACAGGGATATGAAATATTGTAAAATTACGGAATATCATATATACATTATTTTAAAAAACTTTTAAGATTAGTATGTCACAATAAAAATCAGAATAAAAAAACTACCACCCCAAAGGTGATAGTTTAATCAAAATGAGCCCGCCGGGGTTCGAACCCGGGACACCTAGATTAAAAGTCTAGTGCTCTACCAACTGAGCTACGAGCCCGTAGTATACGGTCATACCATAACTGGGCTAGCTGGATTCGAACCAGCGAATGCAGGGATCAAAACCCTGTGCCTTACCGCTTGGCGATAGCCCATTATTAATATGAGGGTGGATAAAGGGATTCGAACCCTTGACCTTCAGAGCCACAATCTGACGCGCTAACCAACTGTGCTATACCCACCATATTCAAATGTGCCCAAAGGGATTCGAACCCCCGACCCACGGCTTAGAAGGCCGTTGCTCTATCCAGCTGAGCTATGGACACACAAAAGCGGGTGATGGGAATCGAACCCACGTATCCAGCTTGGAAGGCTGGTGTTCTACCATTGAACTACACCCGCATATACAAGTCGGGGTGACAGGATTCGAACCTGCGGCCTCTTGATCCCAAATCAAGCGCTCTAGCCAAGCTGAGCCACACCCCGACAATAACAACTTCATCAGAAGTTTTTGTCGTGTCGTCTTGATGTCTCTCTTAACGACAAGGGTTATTCTATTATAGATTCATATTAAAGTCAACACCTTTTTATGTACTTTTAAAAAAACATTTTAATTCTTTTTATATCGGCGTAAATTACTGCAAATCCACTGTTTACAGGCGTTTTACGCCGTATTTTTATTGTTTAACCGTTTAATTAAAATTTATTTTTAAAAATTCACGAAAATTATTTTCTTTATTTTGGAAATTTCTGTTTCTTTATTCACATATATTTTCCGCATAAATTTTTATTTCTTTCGGTATACAGATTTCTGTTTCTTACCGTTTATAATTTTTTTGATAAATAATTTTAAAAATAAAAATGCGATACGGGAATTTATGATTCTCTATTAAGAATACATAACGCCGTATCGCAAAATTAATATTTTTATAATATTTATTGTTTAATATGGTCTATATGTTTATTGTGCGCGGCACTGCATGTCTTTACGCTGTCACATCCTGAACAACCGCTGCACATGGATTTATTTGTCACTCTTGCTTTAATAAGTCTGTAAACAAGAAATGCAATAAATGCAAAGACTATTATTGATATTATTATTGTAGAAAGATTATTCATAAACCATTCCATATTATCACCTCGTTATGCAATTTTCTTTCTCACCTTCATGCTGTTATCGTAGTTATTGTCAACTTTTAATCTCTTAATAAATAACATATATACAATAATTGCGAGGAAGAATAAAGCAAATACCAATCCTACTATATTAAGATTACCGGTAAATGCCGAGCCTATCTGGAATACAATGAGCGAAACCACATATGCGAATCCGCATTCATATATTATTGCAAAGGCTGTCCATTTAGCACTGTTCATTTCTCTTCTGATTGCACCGATTGCCGCAAAACAAGGTGCACAGAGAAGATTAAATATAAGAAAACTGTATGCCGCAAGAGCTCCGAGATGTTCAAAATCAAGCACTCCGAACACTCCCACTATCTCTTCTTTTGCAATAAGTCCCATAAGGGTTGCAATTGTTGCAGCCGGATCTCCGAATCCGAGAGGAGCGAATATCCAACCTATTCCGTTGCCTATTACGCCGATTACGGAATCATTCAGATCTATTTCGCTGTGGTAACCGAATACTCCGTCCACTGTTCCGAAGTGAGAACCCGCCCAAATAATGAGAGTGGAAACAAGTATTACGGTTCCGGCTTTCTTTACGAATGACCATACTCTCTCCCATACGCTTCTTGCTATATTGCCTACGGTAGGCCAATGGTAAGCCGGCAGTTCCATAACGAAAGGTGATACCTCACCGGCAAACATTTTAGTTTTCTTAAGCATTATACCTGAAGTTACAATGGCAGCGATTCCGATAAAATATGCGCTCGGAGCAACCCACCATGCACCTCTGAAAACGGAGCCGGCAATAAGCGCTATAATAGGAAGTTTTGCACTGCACGGAATAAATGTTGTCGTCATTATTGTCATTCGTCTGTCTTTTTCGCTCTCAATGGTTCTTGATGCCATTACGCCGGGAACTCCGCATCCGGATCCGATAAGGATAGGAACGAAAGATTTACCCGATAAACCGAACCGTCTGAATACCCTGTCTAAGATAAATGCAACTCTTGACATATATCCGCAGGCTTCAAGGAACGCAAGGAATACAAAGAATACCGCCATCTGAGGAAGAAATCCGAGTACCGCTCCGACACCCGCAAGTATTCCGTCTACTATAATACTAATAAGCCATGGGGCTGCATTAACAGATTCAAGAGCATTTGTTACTATTGTAGGAATGCTCGGAACCCATATTCCGTAATCTTCCGTGGCAGGAACTCCTTCCGCATCCTCTCCCAGGGCTTTATCATACATTTCTGATAAATCATATCCGGATTCCGTAAGTGCTGCCGAATATGAAGAATATGCTTCGTCGAATGCACCGTAATCCTCATCGGCGATTGCAGACTTAATTTCATCGGCTCCGCTTACTCCCGCTTCTGCCGCCTTGTCTACAACATCCACAAACTCAGGAGTCCAAACATTTTCTTTTGCATATTCAGTTATTGCTTCGTCATATTCGGCCGTACCGTTTCCGAATAAATGATAACCTTCTCCGAATACTCCGTCATTAACCCAATCCGTAGCCGGTGTTCCCACGGCAACCATTGAAATAAAGTATACAAGGAACATTATACCCGCAAATATCGGTAATCCGAGCCACTTGTTGGTTACAACCTTATCTATTTTGTCCGAAACACTGTTTTTAAGATTGTTCTTTCTTATATAACAGTCTTCAATTATGCTTGAAATATAATTATAACGTTCATTAATAATTACGCTTTCCGCATCGTCGTCATGTTCAGATTCTATCTCACGAATAAGATTCTCCGTTTCCGATCTTACATCGTCACTTAACCTGATGGATTCCAATACCTTCTCATCCCGTTCAAATATTTTAACGGAATACCATCTTTTGGCTTTTTCTGTTTCAGCCGGAAGATTGTCAGCAATATATTCAAGAACATCTTCTACTTCCGAACTGTATCTTAAAAGAGATTTGAAATCTGATTTGTCTGCCGCCCTAACGGCTTCAGATGCGACTTCATTTATTCCCTCGCCTTTGAGGGCCGATATCTCTATCACCTTGCAACCTATCTCTTCGGAAAGTTTGCCGATATTTACCCTGTCGCCGCTTTTCCTTACAACATCCATCATGTTTATTGCTATTACCATCGGTATACCGAGTTCGGCAAGCTGTGTTGTAAGGTATAAGCTTCTTTCGAGATTTGTTCCGTCTATTATGTTAAGTATAACATCAGGTATTTCTTCCAACAGATAGTTTCTTGCAACAACTTCCTCCAAAGTATATGGAGCAAGAGAATAAATTCCGGGTAAATCAGTTATTATGACATCTTCATGCTTTTTCAGTTTTCCCTCTTTTTTTTCTACGGTAACTCCCGGCCAGTTTCCGACGTATTGATTTGAACCTGTCAGTTCATTAAATAATGTTGTCTTTCCGCAGTTAGGATTGCCTGCAAGAGCGATTCTTTTACTCATAATTACCTCTCCGTAAACAAACAGTTAATTGCTTCTTTCTACTTCTATATTCCGGGCGTCCGCTTTTCGGAGGGACAGTTCATAACCTCTTACGGTTAATTCCATCGGATCTCCGAGAGGAGCGAATTTTCTTACATATATGGATACGCCTTTTGTAATCCCCATATCCATTATTCGTCTTCTCAGAGCGCCTTCTCCGTGTACTTTTACTACTTTTACGGTTTCTCCTGCCTTAATATCCTTTAAAGTTGTCATTTTAATCACCTCCACAAAATGATTCCGGCGGTTATTCATACACTCTAAATTAAAGAAACCGAACCGATATCCGAAAAGTCAATTATTAAAAAATTATTACTGCATATAAATGGTATTAAATATAATATTTTTTGTGCATATATTTTTAAATAATGCTATTAGCCTAAGCTAACTGAAGCATTATGTTATGTTAGCATTGACTAATTAAAATGTCAATTATTATTTTTTTAATGTTTATAATATTTTTATACGGAATACAAGTCTTACATCACATAAATATATTTTTGTATAGTTGTTATTTTTATTGGTTAATGTAGGCTGATTGATAGTTGAAAATTTTTTATTTAGGAATTAATATTATGAAAATATACTAATTGGGGAGGTTTATCATATGAGTTTACACGAATCAGGAGAGATGTATCTTGAAACGATTTATGTACTTTCCAAGAAAAGCAACACGGTTCGTTCTCTTGATGTTGCCGAAGAAATGAATTTTTCAAAACCAAGCGTAAGTCGTGCCATTAAAATACTTAAATCCGGCGGTTTTGTTTCCGTTGACGAAAACGGATATTTATCCCTTACCGAAAGCGGCAGCGCCGTTGCGAAGAAAATATATGAGAGACACAAAGTTATCACTCAAGTTTTAATTAATATAGGCGTAAGCGAGGAAACTGCCGCTGAGGACGCATGCAGGGTTGAACATTATATAAGCGATGAAACTTTTGATGCCTTAAAGAGATACTCTCATATTTCTACAGATGTATGAAACAGTAAAGACTTGGGCGAATACATATGTAACCTACTGTTTTAAAACCGTAATATACTTTTATATATGTAAAATTTAAAGAAAGGAGGTATATATGAGTATTATTGATTTACATGTTCACTCTCTTTATTCAGACGGAACCAATTCTCCCAAAGAACTGGTCGATATGGCTGTTTCAATCGGTCTTAAGGCAATGGCGCTCACGGATCATGATACGATTGACGGAGTTCCGTATGCCGTAAAAGCCGCCGAAAACTACGATATAACCATTATTCCCGGTGTGGAAATCAGCACATTTTACCAGGAAGGGGAAATACATATAATAGGTTTATTCGTTGACTATAATAATAAAGATTTTGTCGGCGAACTCGATCAGATGAGAATCGAAAGAGAAGACAGAAACAGGCTTATGTGCAGCAGATTACGAAAATACGGCGTTGACATAGATTATGATAAGCTTGTGGATATTTATAAAAGTCATGCCATTACACGTGCTCACTTTGCCGACTTTCTGTATAAAAACGGATACGTATCCGGAAGAAAAGAAGCATTTGAACGATATATAGGAAGTGATTGTCCGGCATTTGTGCAAAGAAAGGGTATTTCGCCCGAAAAAGGCATAAAGTTAATAAGACAGGCCGGAGGTGTTCCGATACTGGCACATCCATATGCATACAGATTAAGTGAAAAACATCTCGATGAGTTGATTTCCGATTTAAAGGATCACGGTCTTGCAGGAATTGAGGCTTTCTATTCCACTCACGGAATGTCGGAAACGGACAAGGTTCGCAATTATGCAAGAAAATATGATTTAATGTTGTCAGGCGGTTCAGACTATCACGGAAAGAACAAGCCTCTTATTTCCATCGGTACCGGTATCGGAGGACTTAAGGTTGACTCTTCTCTCCTTTTGCCTATGAGAGATTATATTAACAGGGAGTACTCCAGGGAAATTCCCATAATTTGATAATAATATAAGGTTAAACGGCGTATATCAGACCGAAATGTTTCACATTAAGTCCGATATACGCCGATTTTTATGTTATATGTTATATGTTTTATGTTATATATCAAATACCGGATTATGTCATATGTCGTGACAAAATCAAATGTGCCACATTTTCCTAAATCAATTAACCGAAAATCAAACAAAAATCGAATTAATTATTTTACGGGTATATTCATTTCCAGGATTGTTGATTATATCAAATGCTTTACCGACTTCAACAATCTCACCCTTATTCATAACCGCAATTCTGTCACATATACTGCCTGCAAGCACTAAATCGTGTGTAATAAATAATATACTGAATCCCTTATCTTTTTTTAGCTCAATCAATTTATTTACTATCTCCGCCTGAACCGACACATCAAGAGAACTTGTCATCTCGTCGCATATAAGAATTTCAGGCTCGATAAGCAACGCTCTGGCAACGGCAATTCTCTGACATTCCCCTCCGGACAGCTGCAACGGGTATTTATTCATATATTCAGAAGGAAGTTCCATCATATTTAAGTATTCTTCCGCCTTTTCTTCGGCTGCCTTTTTTGAGAGTCCGGTGTTAAAGTTTCTTTGAACGCTAATCAATGTCTTTCCTATTGTCAGTTTAGGGTTAAATGAATCCTTTGGCATTTGAAAAACCATTTGAATTTTATTAAAAATACTTTTCGGGAAACGATAATTTACTTCTTCTCCGTCTATCCTAATCTTTCCGGAATCAGACGGTATAATACCGACAATCATCTTTGCAAAAGTTGATTTTCCGCATCCGGATTCGCCTGCCAATCCCACAATTTCACCTTTGCCGACCTTTAAATCCATACATTTGACTGCATCATGATATCTTTTTTCCTTTGCAATCCAATATGATTTACATAATTTACTGATTTCCAATATATATGACACATCATCACCCTTTTCCCAAATATTCCGTAAAAAATACAATATGTGCATAAAACTTATAAACTTTATAATTATGTGGTTCAAAATTTACGCTTTATGGCACCTTACAAAATGTCCCGTTTCAATCTCTTTTAACTCCGGCAATATGAATCTGCATTCACTGCAGGCAGCAAGGCATCCTTCATGATACGGACACCCTTCCGTATGTCTGTCCGGCAAAACAGCCTTTATATTTTTTGAAACGGCAGTGTTCATTTTAGGAATGGCTTCATATAACTTCTTTGTATATTCATGAACCGGGTTATACACAACATCATCTCTTGATCCGTATTCCATTACCAAACCGCCGTACATTACTGCTATTTCATCCGATAAATATGATATTATCCCCATGTTGTGGGAAACAAAGAATATCGACGATTGAAATTCATTTTTTATCTTTTCGAGTTCCTTTACCACTTCTCTTTGAACCACCACATCAAGAGCGCTGGTAACTTCGTCAGCCAACAGCAGTTTAGGTTCAAGTAACATTGCCATGGCTATGGATACCCTCTGCGCCATACCTCCGCTTAATTCATATGAATAACTGTTTAGTATTCTGTCCGGATTATCCATTTTGAATAATTTAAGCAATTCAATCATTTTTGAAGTAACAATATGACTGTCTGCATCATGAGATTTTGCAAGTTCATTTACCTGTACGCCGATTTTTCTTACCGGATGAAACGCCTGTGAGGGATCCTGAGAAATAAGAGAGATGTCCTTTCCCCGTATTTTTCTCAATTCTTCCGTGGATAAGTCAATAATGTTTCTGTTGTCAAACATTATCTTTCCTTTTTTTACCCATCCGTTATCTCCAAGAATACCCAAAACTGTTTTTATTACGGTACTTTTACCGCTTCCGGACTCTCCCACCACTCCGAGAATATGTCCTTTCTTTATGCTTAATGTCACATCTCTTAATACCGGATTTTCGGCATAGTTTACATATATGTCTTCGATACTTAGTATGTTATCCATATTTTTCCTTTTAATAAGCATGATACAATCGCAATATAATTCGGCTACATTTGCAATATAAGCCGTTTTTTAATTAGTCTTTCCTATTTTATATAATATGGAGTTATCACCGTTATCGCTTAAGAACGGACCTGTCATATTGGTAATATTCTTTCTTGAAATCTTATAACTCAGAATATGACAAAGGAAAATATGAGTATCATCATCTTTGTATATTGCATTTTGAATATCTTTTATCTTCAGTGCTCTTTCATTAGCATCTGTTGTTGATGTAAGCTCCGTCAGCAATTTATCAACTTCGGCATTTGAATATGAATTGAAGTTGGAAGTACCGTCAGATTTAAATACCGGCTGCAAATAATTATATGCGTCTCCGTCAGTCTGAGTGCTGTATGCATATGTTCCGATATTATAATTTCCGGATTTAAGTGATTCCGTAATCGTTCCGGAGGTCTCAATATCTGCATCTATTCCAACTTCTTTCAGTTGTGACTGCAGTACTTCCGATAAGGTAGGAAATCCGTTGGCTGAGTAATTAACAATATGAAGCTTTAAGTTAACTCCGTCCTTATCGACGAATCCGTCGTTGTTTGTATCCGTATATCCCGCCTCTCGGAGTAAATTCACGGCCTTTTCCGCATTATATGATACTGCGTTGTCATTTTCCTGATAAAATCTTGAATCCTTAGGGAAAATTGATGTTGTTGCGGATGCTCTTCCGCCGTAAACACCGCTTACTATTGCATCTCTGTCAAATGCATATTGAAGCGCCTCACGAACTTTCGCATCTTTTGTTCCTACCGCATCGGGATTTATATATAGGTAAAATAATCTCCCCTGATCAAACTGCTTAATGTCAAATTTACCGGTATCAGCCTCGAATCTTGAAATGTCTGCTCCCTGAGTTCCGGAAAGCTGAACAAAGTCGATTTCTTCATTCAACATGGCATTTACCTGAGCGGTTGAATCCAGACCTGATTTGGTATGAATTGCGGCAGCGGCAGGTTTACCGGCCCAATAATTTTCATTTCTTATAAGATCCATATTGCCTTCGGCATCCTTTTTTTGTAGTATATACGGTCCTGTACCTATAAGACCTTTGTTGTAATCGTCACTATTCTCATTTACATCGAACATTATCATATTGACATCAGCCAAAACATTAGGCACTACGGCGTTAATACCGTCGGTATGAACGGTAAGCGTCAAACCGTCTGCATCAATAGATGAAACTTTTAATAATCCGCGCAATCTCTTATTGTTGCCGTCCTTTATTATATATTCTATGGCTGCTTTTGCCGCAGCAGCATCAAATTCTTTGCCGTTGCTGAATTTAATGCCGTCTTTTATCTTTATAACCCAAGTTGTGTTATCGGTCTGCTTTATACTTTCCGCAAGCCACGGCGTAACTTCATGTGTATTATCATCCACATAGAATAATGCCTCTGTCATACCCGCATTCATTGATTTTTGACCCGAATAATCAACGGCAGGATCAAGAATCAACGTTGTCTGAGTATTGGCATGTGTAACGATATAATTTAATTCCGCATTCGAATCCGCAACCGCCGATTTCGTTTCCGAACTCTGGCCGGCCGACCCGCCGCATCCTGCCAATACTCCTCCGAATACGGAAATTGTTGATAATACTCCTAAAACCTTTAATACTGCCTTTTTCTTCATGATAAACTATGACTCCTTTTAATTTTCCTTTGAACTTAAATACTCGTTTACACTGTCCCCGAATATGCCCACGATAATTACTACGGCTAGTATCGCAAATCCCGGTACAAGCGCAGTATGTGGAACTATCATAAATGTTGTCTGTGCATCGTTTAGCATTGCACCCCACTCCGGATACGGTCTCGCGGTTCCGAGCCCCAGAAACGATAAACCCGCAAATTCAAGTATTACACGTCCCACATCCATACTGGCTTCCACAATCAACGGCGTCACGGCATTTGGCAATATTGTTTTAAACAATACTGCCGGCCTTGACTGACCGGTTACTCTTGCCGCATTGACAAAGGTTCTCTCCTTTAAAGAAAGGGCCTGAGCTCTTGCAAGTCTTGCAAACGGCGTCCAGCCTACGGCACATACCGCCAGCACACTCCATCCGAGACCGCCTCCGAGCATTGCCGCTATCGCTATTGTAAATATGAGCCGCGGAAAAGCCTGAAACATATCGGTAATCCGCATAATTACCAAATCTGCCCTGCCTCCCGCATACCCGCTTACAATCCCTATAAGCGTTCCCAGGGAAGCATTAACGCCCACAACCAATATGGCTGTAAACACGCTTCTCACACCTCCCACCATAAGTCTGGATAAGAGATCCCTCCCCAGGTAATCCGTTCCCAAAATGTGTTCAGGAGACGGTCCGCTCATAATATTCCCAACATCTATTTCATATGGGTCATAGGGCGCAAAAAATTGCATAAAAAATATAACCGCTAACATCAATAAAGTAACGGTAAGCCATATTTTAAAATTTCTGCATGCTTTCTTTCTCCCGTCATTCCCCCTTTTAAATGTTTTTCTTATGGCACCTATTCCCCAGCTTACATTTAAATCGTTAAAATTAAATTTACGGCTTTCTTTACTCATTTATGTCTGCATCCTTCATCCGTTTTTTGCCAAACTCCTGCCGGTTTGCGTTAATCCTTTTCTTTCCTCTGTCACTCTCCGCTATATATCTTTCTTTAACTCGAGGGTCTGCATATGCGTGTAATATGTCCGTCAGAAGATTGACTAATACATATACTCCGCCCATAACCAGAATATACCCCTGCATAAGAGGATAATCTCTGTTGGTAACAGACTGAACGGCAAGTCTTCCCAATCCCGGATATGTTGTTACAAGCTCTACTATTGCCGTGCCTCCCAACTGCTGACCGAATTGAAGTCCGGCTATGGTTAATATTGAAGGCATTGAACTTTTAAGAGCACCTGCAAAAAGAATCATGTATTCCTTTATTCCCCTTGCACGTTCCATTTGTATATACTCTTTGTTAAGTTCGTCTGTTACGGCCGCTCTAACCTGTCTTATATACGGTCCGGACATGGTTACCACCAGAGTGATTACCGGAAGCCATATTCCGCTGACATTGCCTGATGCCGAAACAGGCAGCAGCTTCCAACCGATACTGAATACCATAATAACCAACATTGCGGCAAAAAATCCCGGCAACGATCCCGAAACAAATGATAGGATTCTGATAAGGACATCAAGCCATTTATTTTTAAATACAGCTGCAACGACTCCCAAAGGAATGGATATAAGAATAGTTAAACCAACCGAAATACATGCCAGAAGTAATGTATTTGGAAAATATGACAGTATTTCCTGCACAACCGGCCTGTGAGTGTAATATGAAATGCCCATGTCACCGGTAAATATGCCGCCGAGCCAATTAAAGTACTGTATAGCCATGGGTCTGTTAAGTCCCATCTGCTCTCTCATTTCTTCTATTTCGGTAAGTGACGGAGAGTTTCCCTGTTGCCTGAGGTACATTTCGGCAGGATCACCCGGCGACAGGTACATCAAAAAGAATGCGGCAAGTGAAACGGCAATCATAATGGGAATGAGCCAAATCAACCTCTTAATAATATACTTACCCATAATTTATCCCTTTTTGATATTAATGTATGTTCCTGTCTTTAATTGTCTTTGCAATTAATCGCAGATATAAGGAATGTTGTATAATATCCCTCATTTGCTTTATATACTCCATACGGTATGAGATTTTGCGGCATTCTCAAAATTTCCTGCGTTACGGCAAAATCATATTGCGGAAGTATTACATCATCCCATTCCGAAGGTCTGTTAAGCTTTGACAGCGGAAGATCATATGCGGATTCGTCACATACGGAATAATCTGTCTTTTTCCTGTCTTCTTCGCTGTGTCCGTGTATATCTCCCAGGTGTTCAATTAATATATCCCTGTTCTTTTTAGTTTCTTTATCAAATAAATATCTGTAATGATTGCCGTCATAGTATAAAAGCAGTCCTCCCGGCTTAAGCACCCTTCTCCACTGTCTGATAACCTTTTCAGGATCTAAGAAAGTCCAAATGAGATTTCTTGAGCAAATCACATCAAAAGAGTTATCAAAAAACGGCAATTCGTCTGAATTGGTGCATATGAAATCAGCCTTGAGATTTAGGCTGTACAAATTATCTCTCGCTTTATCCAGCATATTTTCCGAAATATCAACCGCAACAACTTCATGCCCTAAGCCGGCCATAACAGCCGCCATAATTCCGGTTCCCGTTCCGACATCCAGAACTTTGCATTTCCACTTCGGAAGTATATGGGAAACCTCGTGTCTTATATCTTCCATCTGAGAATAAGGGAATCCGAAAGTCTCGCTTCTTTTATTCCAGTATTCTTTTATGTTGTTTTGTATCTCTTCCGATGTCAGCTTTATTGCGGCTATTTCAAACATCGGCGATTCACGATACAGTTCTTTTTCCCAATCTTCATATACATACCGACCTATATCATATTCAACGGAAACATTCATATTCATTTCTTTAAGAACATTTATATCCCAGTTCGGTCTGTCTTCTTTCGTAAGCGGAGCCGTATCGTAGTACTCGTAATCAGCTTTCGTTACCTTCCTCTCAACGCCGTATTTTTCAAAATGTTCCTTTTCAAGACGCTCTACTTTCTTTCTCAGTTCATCATCAAAATTATGCTTAAACCAGTTTGCGTCATAAATAAGAATTATGCCTCCGGGTCTGAGTAACTCTTTCATCTTTTTATAAACTTCTTTTGGATGCTCAAGAGTCCATGTGACATTTCTCGAAATAATTACATCAAACGATTCTCTCGGAAATCTTGTATCTATTTCATTAATGTCTGCTTTAATAAATTTCGGTCGCACATTAAGGCGTTCGGCGTTTTCCTCTGCGCATTCAAGCATTCCCGGAGACTGATCTATTCCCGTCACATTATGTCCTTCTTCTGACAAAATACAGGAAAAAAATCCCGGTCCCGTTCCTATGTCGAGAATATCAAGACCGCTGCCTTTAAAGTAAATTTTTTTGTTGATACGATCTTTCCACGCCTGTTTTCTGAACGAGCTGAATTCTTCAAGAATATATTCATTGTAACTGCTTCCGTCTGCCCAACGTGACGCTCTTTCTTCATCTTTCATTTATAAACCTCATTTCCGCATATTTAATAAATTTTTTTAGTTTTAATAAATATTTTTTTTAGTATAATGTTGCCTTTTTTACGCTTTAACCCCCCTATGTGGTTTTGTATTAAATAAAAAATCAGGACTTGATAAAATGCAATTACAATTTCACGGGCTGTTTATGCTTTAAAAATGAACATAAAAAAATCCCAAAAGTAAGTTATAACTTACTTTTGGGATTTTTAATTTATACGATAAACAATGTATGCGGAATTCCTTTTACGTCAATGTCATAAAACAATTCATAACATTATTACATCATTCCCGGCATACCGCCTGCAGGCATTTCAGGAGCCGGTTCAGGAATTATTCCAACGGCAGCTTCCGTTGTAAGAAGAGTTGAAGCCACACTTGTAGCATTCTGAAGCGCACTTCTTGTAACCTTTGCAGGATCAAGAATACCTGCTTCAATCATGTCGATATAATCGTCTTTAAGTACATCGTAACCTATGCCAACCTCGGAATTCTTAACCTTATTAACGATTACCGCACCTTCAAGTCCCGCATTTGTGGCAATCTGGAATAAAGGAGCCTCAAGAGCCTTAAGTACGATTAAAGCACCTGTTTTTTCATCTCCCTCAAGAGTATCCGCTAACTTAAGAACTTCCTTGGATGCGTGAATGTATGCACTTCCGCCGCCCGAAATGATACCTTCCTCAACAGCCGCCTTAGTAGCTGCAAGAGCATCTTCCATACGAAGCTTGCTTTCTTTCATTTCTGTTTCCGTAGCCGCTCCGACTCTGATAACAGCTACTCCGCCCGATAATTTTGCAAGTCTTTCCTGAAGCTTCTCTCTGTCAAAGTCAGATGTTGTTTCTTCAATCTGCTGCTTAATCTGAGCAACTCTTGACTTGATGTCCTCCGCGCTGCCTTCACCGTCAACAATAATTGTTTCGTCTCTCTTAACCTTAACAGACTTTGCACGACCGAGCATTTCGATTGTTGCATCCTTAAGCTCATTTCCGAGGTCACTGGAAATAACCTGTCCTCCTGTAAGAGTTGCAATATCAACAAGCATCTCTTTTCTTCTGTCACCGTATCCCGGAGCCTTAACACCTACAACGTTAAATGTTCCTCTGAGCTTATTAACAATAAGTGTAGTAAGTGCTTCTCCCTCGATATCTTCCGCAATGATGAGAAGAGTTGCACCTGCCTGAACAATCTGTTCAAGAACAGGAAGGATGTCCTGAATATTTGAAATCTTTTTATCTGTAATGAGGATGTAAGGATTATCAAGATTAGCTTCCATCTTATCCATATCCGTTGCCATATAAGCAGATACATAACCTCTGTCAAACTGCATACCTTCAACGAGATCAAGCTCTGTCTTCATTGTCTTGGATTCTTCGATTGTTATAACTCCGTCACTTGTAACCTTTTCCATTGCATCTGATACAAGCTGACCTACCTCTTCATTTGCAGCCGAGATTGAAGCTACTTTTGCAATCTGATCCTTACCTGTTACCTTACGGCTCATTTTCTGAATGGCTTCTACCGCAACTTCCGTGGCTGCCTTCATACCTTTTCTGAGAATAATAGGATTTGCGCCTGCCGCAATATTCTTCATGCCTGCCGTAATCATTGCCTGTGCAAGTACGGTAGCTGTTGTTGTACCGTCGCCGGCTACATCGTTTGTCTTTGTAGCTACTTCACGAACAAGCTGTGCACCCATATTTTCGAACTTATCTTCAAGCTCAATTTCCTTTGCGATTGAAACGCCGTCATTTGTAATAAGAGGAGCGCCGTATGACTTCTCCAAAATAACGTTTCTTCCCTTAGGTCCGATAGTAACCTTAACTGCGTCTGCAAGTTTGTTAACGCCGGCTTCAAGTGCCTTTCTTGCATCTAAACCGTACTGAACTTCTTTTGCCATTATATTTCTCCTTACTTATATAAAAATAATTACAAAAAAGTGATTGAATTGTTAAATAATTACTCAACGATTGCTAAAATATCCGACTGAGATACTATAATGTAGTCTTCGTCTTCAAGTGTTACGTCTGTTCCGGAATATTTTGAATAAATTACGATGTCACCGACCTTAACCTGCATCTTAACTTCTTCTCCGTCAACGATTCCGCCCGGGCCTACTGCAACAACTTCTGCCTGCTGTGGCTTTTCTTTAGCTTCTCCCGTTAATATAATACCTGATTTTGTTTTTTCTTCTTCCTTAATAGCTTTTAATACAACTTTATCTCCAAGTGGTGTAAGTTTCATGGTAAGCCTCCCTATTCGATTATTAGCACTCTACAAAATTGAGTGCTATTTATTTATTAGTGAATTTAACACTTATAATATTACATGTCAAGGAATTTCTAAAATGTTCCACAATTATAATATTATTTATATTTAGTTTATAAATCCATCTTAAATCCCCAGTTATCAACAACCTGGTTTGACCATATCACTTCGTTGTTAAATACCTGTATAAATCCGTTTTTGTCATAGAATCTTCTGTTTATTTCTTTGTTTGTAATAAGTGTGAGACACTTTGCATTTTTTCTTCGTAAGAACGGAAGCACGGCCTGCTGCATCATTTTACTTCCGACGCTTTGTCCCTGCATTGCGGGAGAAACCGCAAATTGATCGAGATGCCAATGTTCTTCTCCGATTACACTTTCAAATGCCTCGGTAGTTTCGTCAAGGAATTTATTAAATGCAATTGCTTTTTTTATTCCGAGTATACTTATTACCTTTGTTCCTCCGTATAAAATATCCTTTAAAACGGAGGACCTTTTGTGATTAGGCGGCAACAGCAGCGCAAAAGCGGCAATTTTTCCATGTATCTCTCTTACAATATATGTTGCTTTGCCGAAATTTGATTTTATATATACGTTCATAAGAGCATATACGAGATTTTCGTACGCTTTTTCCGATTCACAGTCCTCTCTCAATACTCTGAATAACGGATAATCTGAAAATGACTCATAATTGAGTCTTACCAATTCTTCTAAGTCCGATTTTTCTGCCTTTCTGTACATGTGCACCTCCTGTCAGTATTCATCGTTTTATATAATATATCAAAGCCTACCTTATACCTCTGGCAAATGCAAATAAATATTGTTGAGCATAGCCGCCCAGACTTCCGAATTTATCCTTTGAAAAATCAAACAAGTATTCTTTTGATTTTTCCTCTCCGTTAAAATAAACCTGTTCAAGAACTCGTTTCATCCATACATCAATGGGAAATGAATCTCTTTTCCCCAGAGAAAAAAGCATCACGCAATTTGCAACCTTATTACCCACTCCCCTGATGATACAAAGTTTCTTTTCACATTCCGCGGTATCCGCCTGTCTGAGCTCTTCTTCGTTGATTTCACCGCTGTTGAATCTTGATACGGCGTCTACGATATACGGCGCTCTGAATCCCGTTTTCAACTCTCTGAGTTCCTCTTCCGTAACCTTATCCATCGTTCCCGCATCCGGAAAATTATATATGTTGTCAATGTATGAAAATGACTTGCTTCCCCATTTTTCGGATATATCATTTACAAGTTTTTTTATTCTGGGAATTTGGTTGTTTTGGGAAATAATAAAAGAAATCAATGTTTCAAAAAAATCCTGATTAAGCAGACGAATGCCGTTATTTTTTTCGATTATATCCATCAATTCCGGACTTGCATCACCGATTTCCTTTTTAATGCTTTTATAATCCCTGTCCAAATCAAAATATTCCTTCCAGATGCTGTTATATTCATCAACGGTAGTGTCATGGAATATCAAATCACCGTTTTTTTGTTCTATTTTTAATCCCCTGTTAAATGATGAAATTAGATATGTATAATTATTGTTCGATTCCTCTGTATTCAAAAAATGGAAACACTGTCCGCATTCCAATGTTTCCTTTAAATCAAAATCTTCTATGTTTTTAATAATTATATTGTTATCTAATGATATCACTTCAGGATTATATCCTTTGTCATTCATTAAATTTCTCCGATTACCAGCTTATCACTTCACAACCGTCTTCCGTTACAAGAACCTGTACTTCCCACTGTGCAGAATCTCTGCCGTCCTCAGTGTGAACTTCCCAGCCGTTTCTCCTATCCGTGTATACCCCTGCCATTCCCGCATTAATCATCGGCTCGATGGTGAACATAAGTCCCGGTACAAGCATCATTCCCGTTCCCTTTCTTATTACATACGAAACGAACGGATCTTCATGAAATTCCAGTCCCACACCGTGTCCTCCGATTTCTCTTACTATGGAAAATCCGTTGGCATATGCATGCTTCTGAATAACATCCGCAATATCGCCTAAGAATCCCCATGGCTTAACAGCCTTTATACCGAGGTCAACACATTCCTTAGTTACTTCTACCAGTTTTCTTCTTTCATCGGAAACTTCGCCGATCATAAACATTCTTGAAGAATCACTGAAATATCCGTCAAGTATTGTAGAGGCATCCACATTGATGATATCTCCTTCATTTAACACCTGACTGCCTGACGGTATACCGTGACATACAACATCGTTAACGGAAGTACATACGGATTTCGGAAATCCTTCATAATTAAGAGGTGCGGGAACAGCTCCCCTTTTTACGGTCTCCGTATATACCATCTGATCAATCTCTTCAGTTGTAATTCCGGGCTTTATATGCTCCGCTACGTAATCAAGCACTGCAACATTTATTTCAGCGCTCTTCTTTATCATCTCAACCTGATAAGGAGTTTTAAGCAGATTGTGTCCCGGTACTCTTATATGCTTTTTTCTGTATCCGTCTAACTTTCTGTCAAATGCCGCATGACAGTCTTTATAGGCTAAGCCGCTGCCACACCAGCACTCGTCTGTCGGCTTTAATCTTCTCATTATTTAAACGCCCCCATAATTGCAGGAACCATCTGCTTCTTTCTTGAAACAACACCCGGAAGATAAACAGCATCTCCGTTTGCTTCAACTTCAAAGCCGTCTGTCATAACGTCAATGGCTCCTTCTCCTGCACAAACCACTGTTGAACTTTCATTTATAATATCCGTAATCATAAGAAATGCCATATCGCAGCCTGAAGCCTTTATTCCTTCTCCCATAAAGTCTGAAACCTTCTTATGTATGTCTTCAATCTCATCGGAGTTAATCGTACTTACCTGAGCAACAGTAATTACTTTCTCTCCCATTTCGAACTTTTTACAATCTATATTGAAGATTTCTTCAGCGGATTTCTCACATAAATTGCTTCCTGCTTTAAACATTTCCTTTGCGTATACTTCCGGATCGATTCCGGCTATTGCAGCCAATTCCTTACCCGCAATCTTATCAGCTTCCGTACATGTAGGAGAACGGAACAATAAAGTATCGGAAAGAATTGCCGATACCATAAGACCCGCCATTTCCCTGCTTATTTCAATACCGTTTTCTTTATACATCTGATATACAATCGTTCCCGTACAACCAACAGGCTGAACTCTCATAAACAACGGAGTAGCCGTAACAAGACCTCCGAGTCTGTGATGATCGATAATCTCCAAGACTTCGGCATTCTCTATTCCGTCAACGGTTTGAGACTTCTCGTTATGGTCAACAAGTATAACCTTATCACCTTCCTCAAGAGCGCCTTCAATTAAAGCAGGCTCCGGCATATTGAAATAATCGAGAACGAATTTGGTTTCATCACTTACGTTTCCGAGCCTCATGGCTGCATATTTGTCCGTATTTTCAAGTTTGTTTTTAAAATTAGTATATGTAATTGACGAACATATTGAATCCGTGTCCGGGTTCTTGTGTCCTGTTACCAAAATCTTATCACTGTACTTTCCCATATGTTTCAGTCCTCTCATTACCCGTAACTTCCTCTATGGACGTTACGTTGTCTTCATTACGTGAAGTTTTTTTATTGTTAGTATACTTAATCGTTTTAATAGGATAATGTATCTTATTCTTCTTTTTCAGCTTAAGTTCCGAAGGTTTTGCACCCCTGTCAAGGGCTTTCTGAATAATCCTTCTTCTCTCTTTTAATCTCTTTTGCTCCTGTTTTTTGAGCTTCTTGGCATATTTTAAAATCTTGTTTCTGGCGCCCTCATCATCTCCGAAGAAATCTTCTTCAATGAATGAACCGTTAATAATACTGAGCAGCAGTCCCTTATTTTTATTTGCACCGAATCTGTTATATACCCAGAATGCGGCGTCTACCATTCTTTTTATCGGTCTGCTCTTATCTTTTATGACTTTATCAACTATGCTTCCGCCCGTTGTTGTCCCAACCTTACACTTAATTGCCGCAATAAGGTCATTGTTACATTTTATGGAAACTCCTTCCTGAAATTGGGTAAATCCCATTCCCACCGACGCCTCAACATGTGCGTCTGAACCTCCTGTCGCAAGCTTGCCGTAATATGAAGCAAAAGCTTCTGCCTGCAGGTTATATATAGGGTTAATAGTACTGTTGTAAGTCTCTATAAAATCAAACTTCTTCGGAAAATTCTTATGATCTTTACCGAAATATGTATTGCCGTATGCCCAAGGTCCCGGCATAAACGGATGCGCACATCCTATTATACCGCCTTTACCATGAACCTCTTTTTCAAGCTGGTCAATAGTAAGACCTTTAATCTGCAGAAAATCAGATTTTACATCATCAGGCATTATGACAAGAATATGACCTGCATTTCTTGTATCATACTCTATGCCCTTTAAGATTACAAAATCATCCGGTATAGGGAAAATATCTTTATTATCGTAATAATGATAATAACCTTTATAAGAGTCATGATCCGTTATGACCATACCCGTAAATCCCTTTTCTTTAAGAATTGATGCATATTGCGATAAAGGTACATGCGCATCGAATGAACCTTCTCTCGAATGGCAATGCATATCAAATAACTCTCTCGACATAACAAAAATCTCCATCAATCTCTTAAAATAAATAATGGGTTATGAAACGTAAATTAACAACCAAAATTGTAACACTGTCCATAACCCATTTATTCTAATATATTTAATTAATTTAGTAAATTGAATAATAATAATCCAATGTTTAAGTAATTATGCATTTTGAAGTTCGCTTCCTATTGTTTTCCGAATATTTCTGTTAAGAGATTTCATAAACAAAAAGCTCATAAACAGCGCAAACGCCTCGGAAACAGGCAGAGCGCACCATACCAAAATAAGATTACCCGTAAGCGCAAACACTATGGAAAGCGGAATAAGGATGGCAAATTGTCTCAGTAAAATACATATAAGGCTGTGCATCGGATTACCGATAGACTGGAACATGGTTGAATTAATGGTATCTATTCCCGCCATTACAAAACCTATGGACATTATCCTGATTGCCGGAATTCCGATTGCGGTTACTTCCGGTGTGGCGTTAAAAATCGAATATAACTGAGCCGGGAATAACTGGCATACCACTGTACATACAACCGTTACAACAGCCACAAATATAATACTAATTCTATATACCTGCTTTATTCTGTCAAGCTTTTTAGCACCGTAATTATAGCTTAAAATCGGTACAATTCCCGCATTAAGTCCAAAAACAGGCATATATACAATACTGACCAGTTTAAAGTAAACGCCGTATGCGGTTATGGCATTTTCCGAGAACCGAATTAGGATTTGGTTCATCACAAGAACAACAATCGATGTAATTGCGTTAAGTATAATTGATGAAACACCTATTTTAAGTATTTCTCCCATTTCCTTAAATCTGAATGAAAAAACCTGTCTGATGCTGAGCGTAACCTCTTTGTTATATACAAGGTTTAAAATCAGAGCAATTATTGCTGAAGCAATCTGACCTATAACCGTTGCGATTGCCGCACCGGTTACACCCATTTCAGGGAAAGGACCGTATCCGAATATCATTAAAGGATCAAGGATAATGTTTATAACGGCGCCCGTTGCCTGGGAAACCATGCTCAGCTTTGTTCTTCCCGTCGCCATAAGTATTCTTTCAAGAATTATTTCAATAAAAATGGCGATACTTCCGATCATTACTATCGAAAGATATTCTACACCGTAATCCACAACTTCCCTGAATTCCGTCTGGAATGAGAAGAATGGTTCACAGATAAAGAACGCTAAAACCAGGAATATTAAATATCCGAGTATCGAAAGCATAATTCCCGTATTGGCAATACTGCTCGCTTTTTTCTTTTTATTTTGTCCTAAATATCGCGCAACAAGCGCATTGGTTCCGACACCGAAACCTACCGCAAATGATATAAATAAATTCTGTATCGGGAACGCCAGTGACAGCGCACGAAGCGGCATATCACCGTAACTTCCCACAAAAGCCGAATCAACTATGTTATACAGCGCCTGAACTATCATTGATATAATGACCGGAAGCGAAATGCTGAACACCAGTTTATTAACCGGCATTATACCAAGCCTATCCGACGCATTATTTTCCCTATCCAATTGTTACCTCCGTTCTTCTTAACTCTTTTTATAAATCTGTTCATAAGTTTTTCTTCCAACTTATAGAATATTTGATATAGGAATACCGCAGCAACAGCCAATGCCGCCACCCATATAATCTGCCATATTTCAAGATGATGAATCTCAAATAACTTAGGAAGAATAATCATGCCTCCTATTGTGCAGAATATCGTGAGACACCATATAAATAACCTGTATTTGCTAAACGGCGTACATATTTTATAGAGCATTAACACTCCTACAAACAGAAGCAGCAATATTGACATTGTGGAACTCTGATCGAATTCTATATTCAATATCTTCGCCAACACGGTAACCACCGAAACTATTACAAAATTGGTTAAACCTGCCGGCAGTGCCTTACGCAAAATTGTCTTTAGGAAATTACCCTTTATCAATTCATTGTTAGGTTCAAACGAAAGGAAAAATCCCGGTATTCCGATTGTAACCAGACTCAAATAAGACATTTGAGTAGGATAAATCGGAGTTGCACTTCCTATTATCATAACCAGAATGGCTGTAAGGAATGAATAAATATTCTTATTGAGAAACAGCGATGCGGAACGCTGTATGTTGTTAACCACCTGTCTTCCCTCTGAAACCACGGACTCCATTCTTGAGAAGTCTGCGTCCAGTAAAACAATTTGAGAAACCTTGCTTACCACGTCCGATCCCTCTCCGATTGCGATGGAACAGTCGGCTTTCTTAAGAGCAAGCACATCGTTTACACCGTCTCCGGTCATGGCTACGACTTTTTCATCAAGCTGCAACGCCTCAACTATTTTTCTCTTTTGTGAAGGAGCCACACGTCCGAATACGGTGTATTTTCTTACGGCACGATATATATCTGCGTCTGTTTCCAATGTTGACGCGTCAACGTATTCATCCGCATTTTTTATTCCTACTTTTTTGGCTACGGACGCCACGGTTGCGGGATTATCGCCTGAAATGACCTTAACTTCCACGCCCTGTTCCTGAAAAAACTTTATGGTTTTTTTCGCCGATTTTCTGACAGGGTTTGTAAGCAATACCAATCCCAAAGGAATAACAGGATTTGCAATAGGCTTACCGTCTTCCACTTTTCCGTCTTCTTTGGAAATATACCCGAAAAGAAGAACTCTGTTTCCGATGTTCATGTAACCCTTTATCTGCTCTTCATATTCGGAATATTTGTCAAGCAACAGCTTTTCGGGAGCGCCTAATATAAATGTACCTTCCGCAAACTCCACGGCGGAATATTTGACAACCGATGAAAACGGAAACAGCCTGACCGCTCTGCTCTTGTGATTTTTTCCGAATGTCTTCTTTAATGTGGCCATCGTAACATTGTCATTTGACATTTCACCCACGAAATCCTCAAGCATCTGTGTAAGCGTAGGCTGATTAGGATTGGTATCATCATATCCGTCAAGAGGTACAAGTGCTTCAAACGCCATTTCATTTTCCGTAAGCGTACCTGTTTTATCAAGGCATAATACATTTACTCTGGCAAGAGTCTCAACACTCGCCATCTCCTGAACCAATACTTTCTGCACGCCGAGTTTGGCAACGCTGGCCGTTAAAGCAATACTTGTAAGGAGATACAATCCTTCCGGAATCATACCCACGAGAGATGCAACAACACTGTTTATTGTTTGCACATAGTCGAACCTGAGGACAAACATGTCAAGCAAAAACATTATTACGCCTATAGGCACCATAAAAATACTTATAAGCTTAATAAGCCTTGAAAGAGAGTTCATCATTTCCGTGCTGCTCTTTCCCTTACTTGCCTTGGCTTCTCTTGTTAATCTGTTAACATATGAATGCTCACCCACATCCGTAAGCTCTGCCCTACATGTTCCCGATATAACAAAACTGCCTGACAAAAGCTTATCTCCGGGCTTTTTAATTATTTCATCGGATTCACCCGTTACCAGTGCTTCGTTTACTTTTATTTCTCCGTAGGAAACCACCGCATCGGCACTTATCTGATCTCCTGTCGTAAATTCACATATATCTCCCTTAACAAGAGATTCGGTTTCTATCCGTTGTAATTTACCGTCTCTTATTACATTAGAATGGGGAGCCGTTAAAACCGAAAGATTGTCAAGTATTCTCTTGGAATTGAGTTCCTGTACTATTCCTATTACGGTATTGACAATAACAACTATGATAAATGTCAAATTGTTAAACGATCTTGTAGTAATTACCAATATCGCAAAGAAGAAGAACAGAATGTTAAATGCCGTGAAAAGATTACTTCTCACAATCTGCCCTACTGTTTTTGATGTGTTTTTTTCTGTCGCATTGGACATTCCGGAAGCCGCTCTTCTGTTGGCTTCCGCAGTTGTTAGTCCTATATTATGGTCTGTCATATTGATGCACCTCAAAATAGTAAAATAAAGAGTAACTGTCAACAAAACAGCTACTCCCCATAATTTTAACAAACAACAACATATAAATTCCGGATATTCTCATACAAATATGATTATATCTTTAAATTCCATATCAATAATACTTACTGTCGTTAAGTATTGAAACATATACTAACATAGAAGAAAATATTATGCAATAAAAAACACTTTGATAGTGAATGTAATTTCTTAACGAGAATATCGGGCATTATTATAACTTAAAAGAACTCTTAAGAGATACTATTCTGTTAAATACAGGTTGACCTTCTTTTGAATCTTTAAGATCGCATACAAAATATCCGTTTCTTACAAATTGAAATCTGTCTTCAGCCTTTGCATTCATAAGTTCCGGTTCAAGCATTGCATTATTAATTACTATAAGTGAATCCTTATTAACATTGATGCTTCCGTCTTCGGCAAATACACCTTTTTCTTCATCTATTATATTGTCATATAATCTGATCTCCGCACTCTTTGCATGTTTTGCGCTTACCCAATGAACAGTTCCCTTAACCTTTCTTCCGTCCGGAGAATTTCCTCCTTTTGACTCAGGATCATACGTACAGTGAATAAGAGTTATATTGCCGTTTTCATCCTTTTCAATATCCGTGCATGTAATGAAATATGCGTTCATCAGTCTTACTTCATTACCCGGATACAATCTGAAATATTTCTTCGGAGGCTCCTCCATGAAGTCCTCTCTTTCTATATATATCTCTCTTGAAAAAGGTACGCTTCTCTCTCCCAGCTCTTCATTTTCAATGTTGTTGGGGATTGTAAGCATTTCCTCTTTATCTCCCGGATAGTTATCAATGACCACCTTTACGGGATCAAGTATTGCCATCATACGATTGCATTTCGGTTTGAGGTCCTCTCTGATGCAAAACTCAAGCATCGGAAGCTCAACTTCGCCTTCCACCTTTGTTACGCCCGCCAATTTTGTAAATTCCCTTATTGACTCCGGTGTATACCCGCGTCTTCTGAGAGCGCTTATGGATACAAGTCTCGGGTCGTCCCAGCCGTCAACGTCACCGTTTTCAACAAGTCTCTTTATATATCTTTTGCCGGTCACAACGTTCTTAAGTCTCAATTTGGCAAATTCTATCTGCTGAGGTTTCTTCTCAAATCCCACTTCATTAACACACCAGTCATATAGCGGTCTGTGATCCTCGAATTCCAAAGTACAAAGAGAGTGTGTAATTCCTTCGAAAGCATCTTCAAGCGGATGAGCAAAGTCATACATCGGATAAATGCACCATTTGTCTCCTGTTCTGTGATGTGTAAGATGAGCTACCCTGTATATAACCGGATCTCTCATATTAATATTGGGCGATGCCATGTCAATTTTTGCACGAAGCACTTTTTCGCCGTCTGCAAACTCACCGTTTTTCATTCTCTCGAACAAATCAAGATTCTCTTCAACAGATCTGTTCCTGTACGGACTCTCTTTTCCCGGTTCCGTAAGCGTGCCCCTGTACTCTCTTATTTCTTCCGCCGTAAGATCGCAGACATATGCCTTGCCTTTTTTTATAAGTGTAACAGCGGCATCGTACATTTTTTCAAAATAATTTGACGCATATTTCACATCTCCGTCAAACGTAACGCCAAGCCAGTTAATGTCACTTAGTATTGCGTCCACATACTCATCCTTTTCTTTTCCGGGATTAGTATCGTCAAATCTTAAATTAAATGTGCCGTTGTATTCCTGCGCAATTCCGTAATTAAGGAATATAGATTTCGCATGACCTATATGAAGATATCCGTTAGGTTCCGGAGGAAATCTAGTAATTATTTTGTCTGTTTTTCCTTCTTCAAGATCCTTATCTATGATTTGTTCAATAAAATTCTTGTATGTTGATTCTTCTTTTTCCATACCGTTCCTTCCGTTTAATTATCAATCAGGTCTTTACATACCTCATATACCCTTCTTGCCGAATTGTAACTTTCGTCTTTATTCATAACGACGGTTACCTCCGCATACTTTTCATAAAGTTCCTGTCGCTCTGCATATATTTCTTCTATTGTGGATTTTCCGTTTGATACCACTCCCCTGACAGACAGGTCTCCGAGTCTTCCGTTAAGAACCTTTACATCTGTCTTGAGATAAACTATATGTCCCATATCTTTAAAATGAGTCATTGCCGAAGCACCGTATACCGCGCTTCCGCCTGTGGCAATTACGGTTCTCTCCGTGTTGATTGCGCAATTTGTTTTGTTCTCAAATTCAATAAAACGCTTATCACCCAGTTCGTTAAGAATATCCCCCAGCGGTTTATCCATAACTTCCTGCATTACAAGGTCGGAGTCCAAAAACTTATATCCCAGCCACTTTGCAAGCTGAACTCCTATTGTACTTTTACCGCTGCCGGGCATACCGATAAGTATAATATTGTTTTTTGATTTTTTTCTCTTATCCAAGTCAGTTCTCTTCCTTTTTATCAGATTTTTCGGCTCCGTCTTCTTCGGCTGCGGCACTCTTAGATCTTCTGAGCTGCTCTTTAACTCTCATTGCCTGTTCCATAACCGAAAGCTCGTCAAGCCCGAATTCATATCTTTCTCCGCAGAACTGACATGTGGTTTCCACCGGCTTTCCTTCGTCTATAAGGCTCTTAAGTTCCTCTGAACCGAGACTTAAAAGCGCATCCGTAACCTTCTTTCTTGAGCAGTCACACTTAAAACGGGCAGGTATCTCTTCCACTATTTTATATTCAAGTCCCTTTAAAATCATGGCAAGTATGTCCTCAAGACTTTTTCCCTCTTCGATAAGTCCCGACACCGATGTAATATTTGCAATATTTACTTCTATTGTTCCTATTGTTTCATCCGTTGCATCGGGCATCATTTGAATAATAAATCCAGCTGAAGCTTTTACGGTATTGTCACTGTTGAGAGTAGTTCCAAGCCCCACCGCCGACGGAGTCTGCTCACTTGTTGCAAAATAATACGTAAGATCGTCGCCTATTTCACTTGTTACAAGAATACAGTCTCCGATATAAGGTTCTTTAAGACCCATATCCTTTGTTACACTTAAAACGCCGATGCCTACAGCCTTTGCCACATCTATCTTTCCGTCTTCTTTAAGGGGAACAAAAACCTGCGGATTTGTAACATATCCCTTTACGTCGCCGTTAGGTTTTGCAGTCACAAGCATGTCTCCTATTGGTCCGTTTCCCTTTATTCTTATAGTAAGGATATCCTGCTCGTTTTTCATCATCGTACCCATCATGGCACCCGCCGTAAGCAATCTTCCTATAGCTACACCGGCTACGGGACTCATGTTGTGTCTCTTAATTACTTCGTCAACTAATTCTTTTGTTTCAGCCAAATACACTCTTGCTTCGCCATTGGCTGTTACTGCTTTTAGAATTCTGCTCATTATTTGCACCTCTTTTTCGTTTTGGTAAAGACTTAAAATAATTTCACGCGTCTGTATACCATGTTTATCCGTTATAGTATAGCATAGAAAAAAATTATTTTAATATTTATATTTCCCTATAATTAAATAAATTCGATTTCTCCATTTACATACTTTTTTTTTCATTGTAAAATGGTAAAAAATTACAGGAGGGGTACTATGAGACATTTATTAAGTCCGGAAGATTTTTCTATAGAAGAAATTGACGACCTTCTATCTCTTGCACATGATATTCAGGTCAATCCGAAAAAATATTCGCATCTGTGTGATGGACTTAAAATTGCAACACTTTTCTATGAGCCGAGTACAAGGACTCGTTTGAGTTTTGAAGCCGCCATGATGAATATGGGCGGTAATGTGCTTGGCTTTTCTTCTGCCCAATCAAGTTCCGTTTCAAAGGGCGAAACTGTAGCCGATACGATAAAGGTCGTATCATGTTACGCTGATATAATTACAATAAGACATCCAAAGGAAGGCGCACCTCTTGTTGCATCAGAAAACGCTACCGTTCCGATAGTTAATGCCGGTGACGGCGGACATGAACACCCTACCCAGACTTTGGCAGACCTTATGACTATAAAAGAATTGAAGGGAAGCTTATCTGATTTCACAATCGGACTTTGCGGTGATTTAAAATTCGGAAGAACGGTTCACTCTCTTATTAAAGCGCTTTCACATTACAAAAATGTTAAATTTGTTATAATATCGCCGGAAGAACTTCGCATTCCGAGTTATATAAAAAGTATTCTTGATGAAAAAAATATTGAATATAAAGAAGTTACAAAGCTTGAAGATGTAATCGGAGAATTAGATATTCTTTACATGACACGTGTTCAAAAAGAAAGATTCTTTTCCGAAGATGAATACTTAAGAATGAAAGACTACTATATATTGGATAAAGAAAAGCTGAAGCTTGCAAAACCGGATATGTACGTACTTCATCCGCTTCCCCGTGTAAACGAAATTGCCACCGATGTTGACAACGACCCGCGCGCCAAGTATTTTGAACAGGTTCAGAATGCCGTATATGTCAGACAGGCAGTAATATTAACGCTTTTGAATCTGATTCCCGAAAAATAATCAACACATGAATAACTGTTCACGAAAGGATATTATATGTTAAGCATAGGAGCCCTGAATAACGGTATCGTTCTTGATCATATAGAAGCCGGCAAGGCAATGGAAATATACAGATATCTGGATCTTGATAATCTTGATTGCGGAATAGCCATAATAAAAAATGCTCAATCCAACAAGATGGAGAGAAAAGATATTATAAAAATTGACGGCGGACTGGATCTTGTAGACCTTGATGTTTTAGGATATATAGACTGCAATATAACCGTTAATATTATAAAAGACGGAGAAATTATTGAGAAAATGCCTTTGTCTTTACCCAAGAAGTTAACAAATATCATAAAATGCAGCAACCCACGTTGTATTACTTCATCCGAAACTAATCTTGACCAGATATTTTACCTGGCAGATGCTTCTCACCATACATACAGATGCAAGTACTGTGATGAAAAAGCGAAATAATTAAAACCTCATCCGAAAATCAGGTCATACAATAAAACAATGCCGCAGGCACTAAACGCCTGCGGCATTGTTTTATTGTATGTTAACAGTCATATGTACAGTGTCAAAATCTTACCGTTGCCCATGCATGCAGCAACGTCACGACTGACAGACACTGAATACATCATATTAATCAATAATTCTCTGCATGTAATTCAAAGTAGCTCTGTGGATGCTTACATACCGGACATACCTCAGGAGCTTTGGTTCCTACAACAATATGACCGCAGTTACGGCATTCCCATACCTTAACTTCACTCTTCTCAAATACCTGTTTCATTTCAACGTTGTTAAGAAGCGCTCTGTATCTCTCCTCATGAGTCTTCTCGATGGCAGCTACGCCTCTGAACTGTTCGGCAAGTTCATGGAAGCCTTCTTCATCGGCATCCTTTGCCATCTGGCTGTACATGTCAGTCCATTCGTAATTTTCACCTTCGGCAGCCGAAAGTAAGTTTTCTGCGGTATCGCCTATACATCCGAGAGCTTTAAACCAAAGTTTAGCGTGCTCTTTCTCATTTTCTGCCGTTTTCAAAAATAATGCCGCAATCTGCTCAAATCCCTGCTTTTTGGCAACTGAAGCGAAATATGTATATTTATTTCTTGCCTGAGATTCACCTGCAAATGCAGTCCATAAATTCTTCTCAGTCTTTGTTCCCGCATATGGATTCTTCTTTGAAGTTTCTTCTACCTTTTCAAATTCACTTGCCGGTGCACCGCATACCGGACACTTGAAATCATCGGTTAATTCGCCTTCATGAACGTAACCGCATACTTTACAAACATATTTTGCCATAAAAACACCTCCATTATATAAAAACACATATAAACAACCGATAATTCACCTGTTTATATCGGTATTATATACTTAAAAAGGAATATTTTGCAACGAATAATGTATACAATTTAAAATCTTATACAACTGAAAACGGCTTTTAAAACATCATAAGTTATACGGTATCATATGCTTTTTGCAAGCTTATATACCTGTTCCGGATAGTCGGTATTTTTCAAAGACTCTCTTTCCCAACATCCGGCCGCATTTACTATTCCGGCGTTTTCCCAATCCAAATACTCAAGCATATGGGAGAATGATATATTTGCTCCGTCCGCCGACTTATTATCCGTATCTGCCATTGCCGTAATAAGAACGGCTTTTTTATTATGATGAAGTTCAGAGTCATTTGCATAAAAACGATCGATTACACTTCTTATTTGAGCATTCATATTATAGTAGTAAATAGGAGTTACAAATACCACGGTGTCGGCTTTTAACAGATACGGATTAAGTACTCCCATGTCATCCTTAAATACACATCCCTTATCCGTTTCATGACACTGTTCGCACGCTATGCAGGGATGAACGTCTTTAACGGCCGCATTAAATCTGTAAATGTTGTGACCGTTTTCTGAAGCTCCCTTAATAAATTCGTCAGCCAATGCGGCTGTTGTGCCTTTCTGATGTGCACTTCCCGTTATTACAACAATATTCATATTTGCCTCCCTAATTTTTAACGCTTCATACATTTAACTTAAAACACTATATAATAATATGTTATACCTTTATTTCTTGAAATTCTGATTAAATTTTAAAATACGTATAAAATTAATCGTATGGATTATCGCAAAAAACATATCCGACACCGGTTTTTCCCGACATCGGATATGTGATTTCCGTTTTTGTCACCGTAATGTTCTCTTACTTTTGAATACAGTACGGTTCAATAATCAATCAAGAGTAAGCAAAAGAGCCATTTTAAACTTTTCCGCAGCCTTTATATAATGCTTACCGGACTTATCAAACTTGAAATTTTCTCCGGCTTTAATATGATATTCTTTACCTTCGTAGCCGATAACGGCTTCACCGTCAAGTGCAAATACCAACGCTTCACCCGGTGCCGCATGCTCGGATAATCCGGTTCCCTTGTCAAAACTCATAATAACAAATTTCATATGAGAATTATTTATAAGGTCCATATTTACTATTTTTTCTTCCTGATATGGGAGAAGGTCCCTTAATGTTATTACTTCTCCCGCTTTTAAAATTTCGTTCATTTTCGTATCCTCCCTTAATGCAATTTCAGTATACACACAATCCGTAATCGCTCTTGCTCCGATCGGCGTATCCGTAGGCGTGATAAAAATCTGTCCTTCAGATACGGTATTTACCGATGAATTATTGTCAAATGCCTCAAGAACTCCGGCATCCGTCAGCCAAAGCTTTGTATACATATAACTTTCAGCACTTATATCCGTATCTTTTGCCATTGAAAAATGTGCTATGTCAAATCCGTTTTCCGAATATACCGACTTTGATACAGTACACCCCGGAACAGGCGGATTGTCTGCAGCTATGGAAAACACTTTTCCTGAAGTTTCTTTCACGGCACTCATCTCCTTTGCAATGATTATGGTTTTAATATACCGCGATCAAATAATATATTATGTTGTAATAACAACGAAATTAATTTAATATACCTTCCACCCTATGGAATCCGGAGTTACCTCACATTGAAGGTAAATAACCTTCACACCTGAATTCACCGCTTTTCTGAAGCATTCCGCATATTTCGGATCTGTCTTTTCGTTGGGATATACCTCTTTAATGCCATTCATTGCAATACAATAAACAAGATAAGCCTCATATCCGTCTTTTATTGAAAAAGAAAGTTCATTTAAATGCTTGCTTCCTCTTTCGGTTGGGGCGTCCGGAAAATATCCTGCGCCATCAGTTTCCAGCGTACATCCCTTTACTTCCAAAAGCACTTTTCTGTCTCCGTCTTCCACATAAAAGTCCACTCTTGAATTTCCGTATTTGTATTCAGGTTTAATCAATGTAATATTATTAAATTCTTTGTTATCTTCCTTCAGCCATTCCCGTACAACCTTGTTCGGAATCTGACTGTCAATATTTATCCATCCCAGATTTTTCTTCTCTACTCCTATCAGATCCCATTTTGTTTTTCTTTCCGGTTTATCCAAATATTGTACGCTTACAGTTGCACCCGGAATGAGCAACTCTTTGCATCTTCCTGTGTTTTTCACATGAACCGTCTCTGTTTTCCCGTTTATTTCCACATGAGATATGAATCTGTTGGGTCTGTCTATGAATTTTCCCAAGCGAATATCAGTGTATCTGATCATATGTCACATTACCCTTCACCGAAATTTTTAAGTTCATCCCCTGAAAGCCTGTATATCGTCCATTCAGACATGGGTTTAGCTCCGAGGGATAAATAAAAATCAATGCCGGGTTTATTCCAGTCTAAACAGCACCACTCCATTCTTCCGCAATTTCTCGCCGCTGCAATTGACGCAAGCTTTTTTAACATTGCTTTTCCGTATCCCTTTCCCCTGTATTCAGGCAAAATATATATATCTTCCAAATACAGTCCCGATCTGCCGACAAATGTTGAAAAATTGTGAAAAAACAGTGCAAAACCTATTTCTTTTCCGTCAACTTCCGCAAACAATACTTCCGCTTTTTTATCATCAAATATTTCTTTTTCCAGTGTTGCAGTATCCGCAACCACATCATCCGACATTTTTTCATATTCTGCCAGATTTTTAATAAATGAAAGAATTAACTCCGTATCATCTCTTTTTGCATATCTGAATTCTAAACTCATGTAAATCTCCTTATCTTAACTAACAGTTTAACCGTGATTTATTCCACAGTCTTTAAAACCGTTTTTAAAATTGCTCATTTATATATGAAATGATAATACAACAATTTGTTTAAAATAATAAATTATATTTAAGAAACTCTCTTAACGGATATACGTTAAGAGAGTTTAAATGCTTTAATATGTTTTAAAAATCAGATAAAGGATACTTATCACATAACTTTTCCTACAACTTCATCCACTCTTTCAACAGGAATTATCGTAAGCTCTTTAAGAACCTCCGGAGCCACATCTTTTAAGTCATATTCATTTTCTTTAGGAATAAATACGCTCCTTACTCCCGCTCTCTGAGCAGCCATAAGTTTTTCCGGAAGACCTCCTATCGGCATAACATCTCCTCTCAGAGATACTTCACCGGTCATTGCATATTCGGAGTCAACGGGCTTTTCATTAATTAACGAGGAAAGTGCCGTTGTAAGAGTTATTCCCGCAGAAGGTCCGTCCTTTGGCGTGGCACCGGCAGGAACATGTATATGAATATCGTTTTCTTCAAAAACTTCAGCTTTTTCAGGATACATTTTCTTTACGAGACTGACGGCAATCTGAGCGGATTCTTTCATTACATCTCCCAACTGCCCCGTTATTTGCACCTTACCGCTGCCCTTTGTAAGCATTGTTTCTATAAATAATATTTCACCGCCTACGGGAGTCCATGCAAGTCCGGTTACGATTCCCGGAGTTGTTGTTTCATGTATTTTTTCATGATGTATTTCTCTCTGGTCCATATACTCCGAAAGGTTTTCCGAGGTAACTTCGATTTTACCTTTGCCGTCACTGACCGTTTTTACGGCTGCAATTCTTGTCAATTTATCAAGCTGCTTCTTTAAACCTCTGACTCCGGCTTCCATTGTATAATTTGAAATTATTTTTTCATATGCGTCATCGGTAATCGATAAGTTTTCTTCACTTACTCCGCTCTTCTCCATTGACTTCTTTATCAAATGATTCTTCGCTATATGTAGTTTTTCTGTCGGAGTATATCCGTTAAAGTTAATAATTTCCATTCTGTCCAAAAGAGGTCCCGGTATTGTATCTAATGTATTGGCCGTGCATATAAACATTACATCCGATAAATCATACGGAACATTCATATAGTGATCCGTAAAAGTATTATTCTGTTCCGGATCCAGGACTTCAAGCAAAGCACTTGCGGGATCTCCGCTGTAACTTGTTGAAAGTTTATCTATCTCATCAAGAACAATTACAGGATTACTTGTACCTGCTTTCTTTATTCCGTCCATAATCCTTCCCGGCATGGCACCGATATATGTTCTTCTGTGTCCTCTTATGTCGGCCTCATCCTTTACACCTCCGAGACTTATTCTTACATATTCTCTGTCCAGTCCGTCAGCTATGCTTTTTGCAATACTTGTCTTTCCTGTTCCCGGAGCTCCGACCAGGAGCAAAATGGATCCTGACTGCTTCTTACTCAGCGACATTACGGCCATCTGTTCCACTATTCTCTTCTTAACCTTTTCGAGCCCGAAGTGTTCCTTATCAAGAATGTCTTTTGCTCTGTTTATGTCAATGTCCTTTGCTTCGTGTTTCTTCCAGTCAAGTGACGTAACAAATTCAAGGTAATCCGTAAGCATTCCGTACTCATGTCCGCTTTCCCCTTCGGTTTTCAGCCTTTTTATTACTTTTTCGACTTCTTTTTTCGCCTGTTCATTCATGCCTGAATCTTCAATTTTCTCTTCAAAAAGCTGAATATCGGATTTATTTTCGGGATGAAGTTCATCAAGCTCCCTCTGTAAATATTCGATTTGCTTTTTTATGGCCGATTCTCTGTATAACTGTTTATAACTTTCGTCATTATTGTTTTGCGCTTCATTTGCAACTTCAATTATCGCAAGAGATTTTTGAATATACTTTGTAAGCAAATCTATCTTCTCAGACTCTTTCTCCGCTTTCATAACTTCATACTTTTCCGGAGAGCTTAAATGAAGATACGGAACGCTCATAACCGCTGTCTGATTCCAATCCGCGGCACGTGAAAGATACATTCTCGGAACCGCCTCTCCTCCGTTAATCATGGGACCGAAAACACTTATCATTTGCTCTTTTATGTTATTGAGCTTTTTCATGGCTTCTTCTTTACTTACGTCTTCAATCTCAGGATAACTGTGATATGTGACATATTGATTATTTAAATCAACCTCGTCTACCCTGACTCTTTCGCCTACATTTATTGTAACGTCATCAGACATTTCTCCGACGGACGCCTTACCCAAAAACGCAACAGGCTGAAATCTAACGCCGCCTTCGGAATCTTTCTTTATCAAAAGTATTAATTCCTCGTCGGGTTTAATGTCACCCACATCCATTTTTTCAAGATATGTTCCGCTTAGCTGTATTTTTGTATTTGCCAATACCAAACTGTTACTTATAGGAATTATTTTCATATCTTACACCTCTTCTTTATTAGCCCTTGATTTATATGAGTGCCAAAATTATTTTAAAAATATAGTGTGTGTTTGAACTTATCGTACATACACACACTAATGTCATTCCAAGTAATCGCCGGCAAACAATTTTATAATTATATGCTTGAGCTGCGATTTATCCCTGTAAGACGGATCGTTTACGGCACTTTTAATTAATCCCGTCATACCTCCGATAAAGAAATTCTTGAGAATATCTCCCGAAATATCTTTCATTCCGCCCCATAATTTACACTCATTAAAACTGTTATAAAAATAATCGTAGAGAACACATATTAATCCGTGATCCATAAGTAATTTTAAGAAATCATAGTTACAATATATGAAATCCGCAAGAACGGTACTCATTACATCCGCTGATATTTTCCCGTTTTTTATATATGATGCTTTAAGATGCGAGCATGAACATCCCATTCCATAGACAATCACATTTTCCTTTGTTTCAAACAGAGAATAAAAGGTCTGTCTTGATACTCCGGCCTTCTCGCAGATTTCCTTAATGTTGATTTCGGAATATTTCTTATGCTTCATCAGTTCAAAGAAAGTGTTGCTGATTAATTTCTGTGATTCCAGGGCGGTTTGATTATCTCCCTGATAAATTTCAATTACCTCCCTTCGCCCTGACACATGTCCAACTGAATATATGATACTTCCGACATTGACACGTGTCAATGTATTATTCATTAAATTTATAAATAATAAATAAAATATATTGAGATATATCCTACTCTCTTAATTTGATACTGTTATTTCAACCAAAATGTTTTCATCAAAATCCAAAACCGTAAACATATTCCCATCCAATACTGCGTAACTTTCAGGATTGCCTCCCTTCGGAATGGATATTGATCCGGGATTAAGACAAAAAAACGTCAATCTGTTTTTTGTGCATTTCTCTGCCCTTAAAATATGTGTATGCCCGTGCATTATGGCGTCACCGTTAATAATCGGAGGCAAATTGTCTTCGTTGTATTTATGTCCGTGGGTTAAAAAAATATTGTAAGTGCCTGTGTCAAGTATCGCATAATCTGACATAACCGGAAATTCCAATACCATCTGATCCACTTCCGATTCGCAATTCCCGCGTACCGCATATATTCTGTCCTTATATCGGTTCAGCATTTCAATTACCTTTTTCGGATTATATTCTTTGGGAAGATCATTTCTCGGACCGTGATAAAGTATGTCTCCGAGAAGAATAATTCTTTCCGCTTCCGAAGCTTCAAACTTTTCAAGAAATTTTTCACACCAATACGCAGAGCCGTGTATATCGCTTGCAACTAAATATTTCATGTATTTTTATAACTCCTTTATTTTTAACAGACTTTAATATACGTTTAGAACCATCGTCACGTACCCGTAAAGAGAACTTTGTCACCTTACTTTTAAAAATATGCTCACAATTGCCTCCGATAACGGATAAAAGACCGCCTGCGAAGATAAAACTTACGCAGACGGTCTCTTATGGATTTTAACTATAATCTCTTTGGGGAAGAAAATAATAGTTTTTCTACTTAAAATAAAGCACAAAAAATAATTACACTAATGTTACCAAAAGTATAAAACCTAATCGATACCATAATGTATGGGACTACCTACGGTATCGGATTGTGAAGCCTAAAACTTCATAAACAACATAAACAAAATCCTTGAAAATTGTTTACCTAACTAGGCTAAACTTAATATACCACTTCTGTTTGTACATTTCATTTATTTTACTCCAATTGTCCTAATATTACCCGAATTGGACAATTTATTCGACATTTTGGTAAATAATTATAAATGTTCCTTACTTATATACTTTTGAGTATCCTTTACCACGTCTTCTATGGTTATCTGCTGCATTTGTTTTTCCATGGCTTCCTGTATTAAATTTAATTTGTCATCAAGAGATTTGTGTATATTCCTGCCGACAGGACAATTAGGATTCGGATTATCATGAAAATGGAACAATTCTCCGTTTTCTATACTCTCAACAGCATTAAATACATCTAAAAAAGTTATTTCGTTAAGCGGCTTTACAATACTTGCTCCGCCGCTTCCCCTTTTAACCGTAACGAGACTCGCGGCCTTTAACTGCTGAAGAACATTTCTTATTATTACGGGATTAACATTTATGCTTCCCGCAAGAAAATCACTTGTAATCTTATGATCTTTTTCGTATATATCTATAACAGCAAAAATATGAATTGCTATCGTAAATCTGCTTGATATTTGCATATTTCCCCCCTCAAAAACAATAACCTACCATTTAAAATTTATAATATAAAATAATAAGAATATATTCATACCTGTCATGAACGGAATTCCCGATACAAAATATGACTTTCTTGTCTTATGCCTGAATACATACATGGCACACCACGCCCCTGCTCCTCCCCCGAACAGAGCAAGAATAAACAAAATTGTTTCTCTGACTCTCTGTCTGCCCTTTATTGACTGCAGCTTATCAACTCCGTATATTGTAAATGCAAAAGCATTTATTGCAATTACATATACCATGAGAATTTTATGTTCGGAAAAGTAATCAAAGGGCAAAAAAACAGGAGTTTCATTGATATGTCCGGTACAAATCAATGTTATTATTCCCGCAATTACGGCTGCGCATGTTAAAAATATCCAAATCATTTAAGATATTCCCATTCCGTTTCTTTGAAACCTACAAGTATTTTATCATTATCAACAACAATGGGTCTCTTCACCAACATTCCGTCGGATGCCAAAAGTTCGTATTGTTCCTCTTCGCTCATTCCCGGAAGCCTGTCTTTCAGGTTTAATTCCTTGTATAATTTGCCGTTTGTATTAAAAAATTTCTTAAGGGGTAAACCGCTTTTAACATGCCATTCCCTTAATTCTTTCTCCGTTGGATTATCCTCAACTATATGTCTGTCAGTATATTCTATTCCGTTGTCATTAAGCCACTTTTTCGCTTTTTTACATGTGGAACAGGACGGGTATTCAATAAATAACATAATTTCCTCCCTGATAATTACTCAAGCCTTATTGCCATATATAACTTTAATGCATCCTTAAATACTCTCGGATCATATCCTGTTATGTTTTTTATTTTATTTAACTTATATTGTAATGTATTTTTGTGAATAAACAATTTATCAGATGTATCCTTTAGTGATAAATTGTTATCAAAATAAATTTTAAGTATTTTTCTCTCTTCACTGTCAAGCTTACTGATGGTTTTTGAAATATATTCATTTTTTACATTTTCATTTATGCATCCCAAAATAATCTCCAAATCCAATCTATCAAAAACCGAATAGTTCTCACCGTTTTCAAGACTTTCTATTGCAATTTCGGCGCATTGATACGATTCAAACTGGCGCCATATTGATAAACTGTTTCCCACACCCGTGCTTATAATATTCTTATATTCGGAAGCAAGACCTTCCAATGCATCACTGCAGTTAACATACTGATGTTCCGGCAATAACGCAACATATTCATTCGGAAATTGAAATGTAAATAATCTTGCCGATATTTTTTCAAATGTACGATATATATCATTTTCCACGGACGAGATATTGGAAATGTTATCCTTTATGTTTATCCTTACAACCACGGTTCTGTAATTCCAATTAATGTTGAGTTTCAATTCGTTAAAATACGGCTGTAATTCATTATATTCGAATTCTCTTCCTTCAATAAGACTCCTTGTAATATAATTCAGCCAACTTTTTCTGTTGTAATTGAGAGAGTCTATTTCATGCTCTTTTAGAATCAATGACGTAATTCTTTGAGCAAGAAGAGCATATTTCCTAACTTCGTCGGGTTTTCCGCTTATTCCTATTACGGCTATTATTTCCTTATTATATCTGTATGGTATATTAACACCTTTGTGTGTCCCCAGGAAAAGGTCATCCGATTCGACTTCTATGGTTTCTCCTATATCTATCGCTTTTTTACCTATTTCATGGAAATTGCCTATTCTTGATTTATCCGTGCTGGCAAAGATTATTCCCCTGTTGTTGATAAAGTTAATGTCGTACCCGCATACCTCCTTTACCGCATCAACAATTTTCTGTGCCGTTTGTCTTGACAGTGATAAAAGCATTTCAGTCTCCGTTACAATATGCAAAATTAGGATAATAAGTTATGTCAATATGTTATATATACTATAGATTTTAATTATTTACAATCTTTTATGTTATTTGTAATATGTTCTAATTTGTATGTGACTTGTATGATACTAAATATTAAATTTTGTACTTTCGTTAATACAATTTTTCAAAAATTTTATCTTTCGAAAATACAGGAAAGGAGAATACCATGAATATAGTTGTGGCAATAGATTCCTTAAAGGGAAGTCTTACTTCTTTGGAAGCCGGAGGCGCAATTAAGCAAGGAATTGAAAAAGTTTATCCTAATGCAGGCGTTACCATAAGACCATTGGCCGACGGCGGCGAGGGAACAGTTGAAGCATTAACGCTGGGAATGGGCGGAAGACTGGAAAATGTTCTTGTTACGGGTCCTCTCGGTAAACCGGTAAATGCCGTATACGGCATTTTAGAGCCGTTGACTTCAAATGATAAAAAAACAGCCATTATTGAAATGTCTGCAGCGGCAGGAATTACCTTAGTCGATGAAAAAGACAGAAATCCCCTGAATACCACTACTTACGGTGTGGGTGAAATTATAAAAGATGCCATTTTCAAAGGATGCAGACATTTTATTGTGGGTATCGGCGGCAGTGCCACCAATGACGGCGGTATAGGAATGCTCCAAGCGCTCGGATACGGTTTTCATAATAAAAACGGTATGCCTGTTTTATTCGGTGCAAACGGATTAAAAGAACTCAAAAGCATTACGGACGAAGAAGTTATTCCGGAACTTAAAGAGTGTACTTTTCGTATCGCATGCGATGTAAATAACACTCTTTGCGGTGCATTGGGATGCAGTGCCGTTTTCGGTCCTCAAAAGGGAGCTACTCCGACAATGATAATGCGTATGGACAGATGGCTGTCAAATTACGCAGCTCTCTGTAAAGAAAAATATCCAAATGCGGATAAGGACTTTCCGGGAACAGGTGCCGCAGGCGGTCTGGGCTTTGCATTTCTGACTTTTACCAACGCCGTATTGGAATCAGGTATTAAAATAGTGCTTGAAGAAACAAGGCTTGAAGAATATATAAAAGATGCCGATATAGTAATAACAGGCGAAGGCAGACTCGACAGCCAGACATCCATGGGAAAAGCCCCTATAGGCGTTGCCGAAATTGCAAAAAAACACAACAAAAAAGTCCTGGCTTTTTCGGGTTCTGTCTCCGAAGATTCGTATTTATGCAACGAGAACGGAATTGATGCATTTTTCCCTATTCTCAGAAATATTGTTACTCTTCAGGAAGCAATGGATCACGAAAATGCCGAAAAAAATATGATTGCAACCGTTGAACAGGTATTTAGAACTATTAAGACCTTTTCTTAATAGAAAGGAGAATGTATGGATTACACATTTTCTACCGCCGGAGCACTTATCGGACTCGGAATTTCAATTTTCCTTATAATCCGTAAGGTTCATCCGGCATACAGTCTCATTGCCGGCGCTCTTATCGGCGGACTTATCGGCAGCGGAGATCTTGTACAGACAGTAAGCACGATGGTCAGCGGTGCATCAAGTATGATGTCGTCGGTACTTCGTATTCTTACATCAGGTATTCTCGCCGGCGCCCTTATTAAAACGGGATCTGCCGAAAAAATAGCCGAAGCAATAGTAAATAAATTGGGACAAAAGCGCGCCATAATCGCTCTTTCGATCTCAACCATGATCATATGTGCCGTAGGCGTATTTATTGATATTGCAGTTATTACGGTTGCTCCTATAGCAATCGCCATAGGCAGGAAAGCAAAGCTTTCAAAACCGGGTATTCTTCTTGCCATGATCGGCGGAGGCAAGGCCGGCAACATTATATCGCCTAACCCTAACACCATTGCAGCTGCCGAAGGTTTCGGTGTTGACATGACATCGCTTATGATTCAGAACATTGTACCTGCAATTTGTGCGGTCGTGGTTACAATATTGATTTCAAATGTTCTGTCTAAAAAGGGAATTGCAGCATTTGATGGCGTTGAAGAAGATTCAGCCGTATCTAAAGACCTTCCGAACTTCTTTACCGCAATACTCGGTCCTTTAGCTGTAATCATATTACTTGCATTAAGACCTCTTTTCGGAATCACGGTGGATCCTTTGATTGCACTTCCGATAGGCGGATTTGTAACCATACTTGTTACGGGAAATGCAAGACATACCGTTTCATTTACGGAATTCGGTATCAATAAAGTTATAGGCGTATCCATTCTTTTGATCGGTACGGGTACAATCGCGGGTATTATTAAGGCTTCCGCACTTCAGTTCGATCTTATAAATATCCTTAACTTTATGAATATGCCTGCATTCCTGCTTGCTCCTCTTTCAGGTATTCTTATGGCAGGTGCTACCGCTTCCACAACCGCAGGTTCAACGATTGCGGCACAGACATTTGCCACACCTCTTATTAACGCAGGTGTACCGGCAATATCTGCCGCAGCAATGACACATGCAGGCGCAACAGTTATCGACTCGCTTCCGCACGGTTCATTTTTCCACGCAACAGGCGGTTCGGTATTTATGGAAATCAAGGAAAGAATGAAACTCATTCCTTACGAAGCAATTATCGGTCTTACAAGCACCGTGGCTTCAGTGATTATTTATCTTATTTTCGGATAAGTAAATAAAATCATATCGTAATACTAAAACATATAATTAAAACCAAACTAAAACAATTATAACAAACAGATAAAATTAATCATAAAACAGTAAAACTAAACATAAAACAATAAAACATAACTGAAACATGTTTCTCCGATTAACATGGAAATATTGCAAAACAAAAACATTAAAACTTAATATTAATTTTCTAAATAAAACTGCCGAGAAGAAATTTTGATTTCTTCTCGGCAGTTTTTGAATTTACTTCATATATACCTTTTTATTATTTAGTATATGTAAAGGATCGAGAGCGTCCTTTATCTCGTTCATCATTGCGATATTTGCCGGATTGCTTCCCGTTAGAAAATATCTCTGCTTACTTATACCTATTCCGTGTTCTCCTGACGTTAAACCGCCAAGCTCATAGGCTTTGGAATAGAGAATATCCATATTTTCATGAAGTTCTCTGTCCCATGTTTCTTCATCCCTGTCTTCTCTTAAAACACATAGGTGAACATTTCCGTCACCTGCATGTCCGAAGCCAATCATCTTCATCTTAGTTTCGGCAGAGAGCTCGTTAACAAACGCCATTATATCCGTTATTCTATTAATAGGAACAACAATGTCTACGGGTTCCTGTTTTGATACCGCATCAACGGCTTTAACGAGACATCCGCGTACTTTCCATATGTCCTCAAGCAACTTCTGATCATCGAGAATAATATAGTCCATTGCTCCGTGTTCAAGAGTGATATTTTTAACTTTTTCGGCATTCTCTCTTACAGAAGATTCATTTCCGTCAAATGTCAATATAATATATGAACCGGCTTCCGGACACGGATATTTTAAATTGCAGAACTTTTCACCCAGTTCTATAACATTTCTCTCCACAAATTCAACCGCGGTAGGATCCGTGTTAGACTTTAATATTCTGAGGACATTACTTATTCCGTCTTCAAGATTCTTAAATGGAACAAGCACCGAAAGGCTGTATACAGGTGCAGGTACCAATTTCAAAATGCACTTTGTAATGATACCCAGCGTCCCCTCTGAGCCGATAAATAAATGTTTAAGGGATAATCCGCTCGCATCCTTTACATTCTTACTTCCGAGAGTAAGAACCGTTCCGTCGGCTTTAACAACTTCAAGTCCTCTTACATAATCCCTGGTGACTCCGTACTTAACCGCCCTCATTCCGCCGGCATTTGTTGCTATATTACCGCCGATTGATGACGCTTTTTCACCCGGATCCGGAGGATAAAAGAGACCCGTATTTCCGTTTTTAAGATATTCCTGAAAATCACACAACAATATTCCCGCTTCCACGGTTGCGGTCATGGTTTCTTCGTCAATTTCGATAATTTTATTCATCTTTGACATATCTACTATGATTCCCTTATCCAACGGAACCGTGGAGCCTACAAGGTTTGTACCCGCTCCTCTCGGCGTAACCGGTATCCTGTTGTCATGCGCAAACTTTAAGATACCGCTTACCTCTTCGGTTGTTATCGGGAATACAAGGGCGTCGGCTTCGGTTCGGAATCTTCCGAATGTGTCCGACAAATATTCCTCCGGTATACTGTCTCCGAAAAAAATTCTGTTTTCATCTGTAATTATATTTTTTAATTCATTTATATACATAAGCGTTCTCCGTTTTGCCGATGCACTAAATCCCTGCCGTATTAAAACGACAGGGATTTATAATGTATTGTGTAATGTATTTTAATGTTATGTATCCTGTTAAACGGTCAACATATTATTTGTTAAATAAATCCTTATCCCAGCCGACTTTAATAAAGTATCCGCCGAACTTGTCATTAAATACCTTTTCAGTATCTTCTGTCTGGAATGCCTTAATAACCTTCTCGTATGCTTCCTTCTTCTTTGGATCCTGTAAATCACTTGTACGTGCTGCAACTAAGTTCCAATATTTTTCTTCATTTAATGATGTGTCTTTAAAAATTGCTTCATCTGTCTTTAAACCGAAGTCAAGTGCATAGTTACCGTTGATGATAGCTGCGGTTACGTCATTAAGAGTAGAAGGAATTGTATTTGCCTTTAATTCCTTAATTGTGATCTTCTTGTTGTATGTTTCAATGTCGTCTAATGTAGGGCTGAAGTTTGCATTGTCCTTAAGCTTGATAAGACCTGCGGATGCAAGTACCTTTAACGCTCTTCCGCCGTTTGTTAAATCATCAGGGATTGCTATTGTATCGCCGTCTTTAATCTCGTCAACTGACTTAACTTTATTTGAGTAAAGGTTAAGAGGAATAATAAATGTATAACCTACAGGCTCTATTGAGTAGTTATACTGCTGAACTTCCGTGTCGAGATATATATGATGCTGGAATGCGTTTAAGTCGATATCTCCGCTGTTAAGCGCATTGTTAGGAGTTACATAATCGGAAAACTGAACAAATTCAAGATTAACGCCTTCATCCTTAAGCTTCTCCTGAGCAGGCTTCCAAAGATCCTCATAAATAGCGCCTACAACTCCGAGTTTTACCGTAACCGTATCTGCCTTTTCAGAACTTCCGTTTCCGCTTGCACCTGCTCCGCATCCTGCAAATGTAACGCCAGCCGCAGCAACAATTCCACCTATAGCTAATGCTTTTTTAAATCCCATTTTAAATACCTCCAAAACAAACTGATTATAATGTTAATGCTAATTCAAAATTTTCTCTCATCGTTTTACACGATGCATCGAACTGTTTCTGTTCTTCTTCATTAAGATCAAGCGGTATTATGTCGGCGATACCGTTGCGGTTAATTACCGCCGGAACACTGGCATAAACCCCTGTCTGCCCATATTCTCCGTTGAGTTTAACGGATACGGGAAGTATCTTATTCTCATCACCGAATACGGCTCTTACAACCTCCGCAATGGAAGCTCCTATTCCGAATTCCGTATAACCCTTTCCGTGTAAGATTGTCCATCCGCCGGCTCTTCCCAAATCCGCCAGTTTACGAAGATCTAACTTACCGTAAGTATCAGGTCTCTCCTCCATAAGTTTAAAGAGAGGTTTTCCGGCAACCGTAACCGTTGACCACGGAACCATCTGGCTCTCCCCGTGTTCTCCGAGAGCATAGGCAATTATTGATTTTTGATTAATTCCTATTTCATTTGCAATCGCTCTTTTTAACCTTGCGGAATCAAGAGTTGTACTTGTTGAGAATATCTTTTTTTCATCCCAGCCAAGTTCATGCTGAAGATAATGTGTCACAACATCTGCCGGATTGGATATGTTAAGTATCAGACCGTCGTAGCTTGTCGATTTGATATTTTTAACAATATCTTTCATTATTGCAACCGTTTTAGATAACGTATCCATTCTGGTTTCGCCTGTTGTGAGATCCGGAAGCGGACCTGCCGAAACAATTACAAGGCTGGCATCTTCAAGGTCCGAATAATCTCCGGCCTTTACCGTTGCCCCCTTTTGAAGGTACAGTGTACAATCATATAAATCTAATGCCTGTGCCTCCGCCTTTTTTTCGTCAACATCGATGTATACTATTTCTTCCACCATGTTCTGTGAAATGAGTGAATATCCGGCATGTGATCCCACATGACCCGCACCGATAATTACGACCTTTCTGTTAGTGTTTCCGTTGTTCATCCTTTCTCCTTCCGTTTCTGTGATTCATATATTAACATTCAATAAAAATATATTCCAATACAGTATATATATCACCCGTTATAGCTTCAAACTATATATACTCTTAAAAATAAGACCGATATACATATTAATATAAAAACATAAAAAATGTCCATACAATACGGATTTTTCTCCGTATTATACAGACATTTTTAATTATATAAACAATTTTTGAAATTCCAAAAATCAATGTTTGTTTTTCTTTACAACGATATTACCGATAATCTGAATAATACTTACAAGTATAAATACGGCAATAACCGTTACCCATGTTACATCCATCATATTTCTGTCGTGACCGTATCTGATGGCGAAGTCACCGAGGCCTCCCGAACCTACGGCTCCCGCCATGGCGGTAAGTCCCACAAGGCTTATCATTGTAATGGTTGTTCCTCTCGCAATGGCTCCTATTCCTTCGCGAAGATATACTCTGAATATTATTCCCATTTTGCTGATTCCCATTGAAGTTGCCGCCTCAATCATTCCCTTGTCCGTCTCGGCAAGAGCGGATTCAATCTGACGTGACAAGAAAGGAACCGTTCCCACAATAAGAGGGATAATGGCACCTTCAACATTAATGGCTGTTCCCATGATTGCTCTTGAAATAGGAATCAACCATGTAAGAAGAATAACAAAAGGAATCGATCTGAAGAAGTTGATTACCTTATCAAGTATCTGATATACAACTCTGTTCTGCATTATTCCGCCCGGTTTAGTCACCGTAAGCATAACGCCGAACAGCATTCCGAGTCCGAAAGAAATGGCTCCGGACCATACTACCATTATTACGGTATCCCAAATTGCCTGTACAAATGTTGGAAATCTTTCGACAACATTAGGCATAATATTATTTAGGAAGTCTTGCATCTTTAATTACCTCCACTCCGACATTTTTATCTCTAAGATAATCAAGTGCCGCCTCAATGCTATCCGGTTCACCGCTCATTATCGCAACGGTTCCGCCGATAGGCGCATCCTGAATTATTTCTATATTGGCAAATATAATGTTTAAAATAACACCGTATTTTTCAGTCATACTCGAAATCAAAGGTTCTGAAATATTTTTTTCAATATATGACAGTCTTACTATCAGTTCTCCCGGTTTAAGCTTCACGACCGGAGAATCCTCGTTTACAAGATCCTCTATCTTTCTTAAGTTGGATGTTGTCTTAATAAAGTTCTGAGTAAGTTTTTCTTTAGGATTGGCAAATATTGAGAATACATCGCCTTCCTCAACAACTTTTCCCTTTTCCATTACGGCTACTCTATTGCATATTTCCTTTACCACCGCCATCTCATGAGTGATGACAACAATTGTAATTCCCAGCTCTTTATTAAGGTTCTTGAGCAAATCAAGGATGGATTTTGTTGTCTGAGGATCAAGAGCACTTGTAGCCTCATCACACAATAAAATATCAGGATCATTGGCAAGAGCCCTTGCAATTGCAACTCTCTGCTTCTGTCCTCCCGATAACTGACTTGGATATGCATTTTCCTTTTCGGAAATCCCCACAAGGTCAAGAAGCTTTCTTACCTTAACCTTTATCTCTTCCTTTGATAATCCGCTTCCCTGAAGAGGAAATGCCACATTTCCGAATATTGTTCTTGAGGGAAATAGATTAAAATGCTGAAATATCATTCCGATTTTCTTCCTGGATTCCCTAAGCTCTCTGTCCGAAAGCTTTGTGAGATCCTTACCGTCAACTTCAACGGTACCGGAAGTAGGTCTTTCAAGAAGATTTATACATCTTACAAGAGTGGATTTTCCCGCTCCGGAGAATCCGATAATTCCAAATATATCTCCGTCATTGATTGTAAGAGTTACGTCATTTACGGCATGTACCTCTTTTTTGTTATCATCAATGAATGTTTTACATATATCCTTTAAGTAAATCACTTAATTAATTCCTCCTTTTTGTATTTGAATATATTAACATATATAATTTCCTCTTTGATATACCATATAAATATCACGAGTTATAGTAAAAAGCTATATCATTACTTATTATCCATTATTGTCTTATATGACAATTATTAATCGTTAATTTAATGGTATAATAATAAAACCATATTGTGGAAAGGAAGTAATAACATAATGATCAATAAGAACAGATTGATATCACTCTTTACGGAACTTGTTTCGATAGATAATCCGTCAAGGCATGAAAAAGAAATGTGTGAGCGAATAAAAAAAGAATTGGACGACCTGAATATTTCATACGATGAAGACAATGCGGGGGAACTTATCGGAGGCAATGCCGGCAATCTCTATGCATACGTGGATGGGAATTTAAACGCAAAGCCGATTATTCTTTCCGCCCATATGGACTCTGTCGACCCCGCGGTAGGCAAGAAAGCGGTGGTTCATCCCGACGGGCTTATAACATCCGAAGGCAATACCGTACTTGGCGCCGATGATTTATCGGGAGTTGCTTCCGTACTGGAAGCCGTAAGAGCCGTAAAAGAATCCGGCAAGCCTCACAGACCCTTTGAATTATTATTTGATGTAGGCGAAGAAATATATTGTCAGGGAATTAAAAATTTCGATTTCAGTAAATTAAAGTCCGATGAAGCGTATGTATTCGATCTTACCGAAAGTATAGGAACGGCAGCTGTTCAGGCTGCATGTATCATTGCATTTGAAGCACATATAACCGGAAGAGCCGCACATGCCGCATTTAATCCGAATGACGGTATACATGCCATTAAAACAGCCTCCGAAGCCATTAGCCGATGCAACTTGGGAAAAGTCGGCGATACAACAATTAACATCGGATTAATATCCGGCGGTACGGCAACAAATGTTGTTCCGGAAGAATGTATTATAAAAGGTGAAGCAAGAAGCTTTCAGAATGAACTTGCCCTTGAACAGATTGAGCTTGTAAGAAAAGAAATAGAAAAAGCATGCCGTGACAACGGAGCTGAATTTACATTTAACATCGATATTCTTTTTTCAGCCGTTAATACGCCTAAGGATGACATTACCGTTAAAAGATTTGAAAATGCATGTAAGGAAAATAATTTACCCATAAATCTTATTTCCACTTACGGCGGAAGCGATAATAATTACTTCATGGAAAAAGACGTTAAGGGAATAGTTGTCGCATGCGGAATGAGCACTGTTCATTCATGTAAAGAAACTTCTCATGTAAATGATTTGGAAAATACCGCAAAGATAATAGAATCTCTGCTGCTGTCCGACATTTAATATTTGCCGATCGGTTTTTATTTACGAATATAAAAAACCCCATTATGTGTTTTACGTTATTATCGATAATTGACGTGATAATAATAAAACAATAATGGGGTTTTTATTATATTTAGAATAATTCCGGATATCTTTTTTTATTTCTGCTTCTCATTATCAATAAGAAAACAATGGTAATTGCTGCACATACCGGAAGTGATATCCATATACTTCTCGTAAATCCGAGAATAATATATCCGATTGCGGATATAACGGCTACCGTCATAACATAAGGCATCTGAGTGTTTACATGATTGATATGATTACATTTTGCGCCTGCCGAAGCCATAATTGTGGTATCGGATATAGGTGAACAGTGATCTCCGCAAACGGCACCTGCCATACATGCGGACATTGCAATAATCATAAGGTTAGGATCCGTCTCCTGGAAGGAAGCAACCACGATCGGAATGAGAATTCCGAATGTTCCCCAGCTGGTACCCGTTGCAAACGCAAGGAATACGGCAATAATAAATATTATAACAGGGAGGAAGTTTACAAGTCCCGAAGCAGAACCGCTTATTATGGAAGCGACAAATTCTTTAGCTCCCAAACTGTCCGTCATGGCCTTAATAGACCACGCAAATGTAAGAATAAGTATCGGAGGAATCATAGATGCAAATCCCTTCGGTACGCAATCCATAAATTCCTTAAATGAAATTACTCTTCTTGCCATGTAATATCCAAGGGTAATCAGAAGTGCAAATACGGAACCGACTCCGAGACCTACGGAAGCGTCGCTTGCGGAAAACGCCGTGATAAAGTCACTTCCTTCAAATAATCCGCCGCTCCAAAGCATTCCGACAACACAGCATCCTATTAATGCAAAGATCGGTACAAGCATATCGGAGATACCGCCCTTTGATGAAATCTCTTCTTCCTTTTCATCATAATCTCTGTCTTTAGTTGTATAAAGATCTCCGTTTTTAATTGCATTTATTTCATGGCGAAGCATTGAACCGTAATCGGCATTAAGCGCCACCACCATGAACATAAACAGGATTGTAAGAAGAGCGTATAAATTGTATGGAATTGTACTCACAAACAATGATATACCGCTTTCTTCTCCGGGTACGAATCCCGAAACCGCCGCTGCCCATGATGATATAGGGGCGATGATACACACAGGAGCCGCCGTTGCATCAATAAGATAAGATAACTTCGATCTTGATACTTTATGGGAATCCGTTACCGGTCTCATAACGCTTCCTACCGTAAGGCAGTTAAAATAGTCATCAATAAATATGAGAATTCCCAGTCCGATGGTGGAAATCTGTGCGCCTTTTCTTCCCTTTATTTTTTTAAGCGCCCACTTACCGAATGCCGCCGAACCGCCGGCTCTGTTCATCAGCGATACTATAATTCCCAGAACAACAAGGAATACCAAGATACCGACATTGTAAGGATCCGAAAGAACGGCTACTATACCTTCCGAGTATACGTGGGTAATCATTCCTTGGAAATTAAAACCTGCATACAGCAAACCGCCCACCACAACTCCGACAAACAGAGAACTGTATACTTCCTTTGTAATAAGAGCCAGACCTATAGCCACTATCGGCGGAACTAATGCCCAGAAAGTATTTTTCACCGTATCCGAATTGGTTGTAAGAGCCGCAATAATCATCAGAACAATTATGGCTGCTATTGCAACGGCTCCTCCTATTGCCCTGCTCTTTTTACTTTTCTTTTCAAGGGTTTCACTTTCGTTGAGAGCTTCTTCGTAAGCACTGTTGAATTCGCTGTCAACGCTGCCCTTTTTTTCTTCGTTTTCCGTATTACTTAAACTCAAATGTACTCTCCTTTAACGTAATTAACAGTCAAATGGCACGCCATGACAAACAAAAGTTACAACACATAACAATTAGAACCATTTTAATATATTTTTAATTTTTTTACAAAGAAATTTTATATTCACTGAAATACTCTTTCTATTCTCTTTATTACGTCATCGATTTTTTCCGGATCGATACCTGCATAATTGATAACGAGTGTCATACTTTTTTCGGATTCTTTTTTATCTTTTATATAATCCGCATATGTCATTATATGAAGATCGTTTTCAAGGCTCTTTTTATTAATTTCTTCTTCAGACATAGGTGTTCTTACTCTCAGGAGAAAATGGGTTCCGGAATTATATTCTATAATCTCCGAAATTTTCCCGATTGATGATTCTTTAATTGCGTTAATAATCTGAACTCTTAATTTCTTATAATAATTCTTTATTCTGTTAATATGTCTTTCAAAATATCCGCCTGAAATAAATCTTGCAAGAGCATATTGTTCGAAACTTGATACGGTACATGAATAAAAACTCATGGTTTCCTTGTATCTTTCAAGTATATTAACCGGCAAAACCATGTAACTTATTCTCAATGACGGCACCATGGTTTTTGAAAATGTGTTCATATATATAACTTTATTATTTCTGTCTTCCGTATATATGGGAGCTATATACTTTCCTCTGTATCTGAATTCGCTGTCATAATCATCTTCTATTATATATCTGTTTTCGGATTCATCTGCCCATTCCATGAGTTCAAGCCTTCTTTTGATGGGCATGACTATACCGGTCGGAAAGTGATTGGACGGCGATACATGAACAATGTCCGTGGCACTTTTCTTTAATGCATCCACAATCAGTCCGCTCTCGTCTATCGGAATAAAGTTATACGGGTTACCGTAAGCTTTGCAAATGGTTGATAGTTTATCAAAACTTGATTCCTCGAATCCGAATGTGCTTTTTCTTCCGAACAGTTGAATAAGTCTACTGTAGAGATACTCGGTTCCGGCTCCTATTATTATCTGTGAAGGCGAAACCGACATACCTCTGTTTTTATGAAGATAATCTGCTATTGCCTCTCTTAATTCAAATATTCCGTTATATGGGATGGTTTTAAACAACGTGTCGCTGTTGTCATACAGAGCCTGTCTGAGCATCTGATTCCATATTGAAACGGGAAATAATTTAAGACTTATTCTGTTCGCCTTAAAATCCGCAAAAAATTCATGTTCCGGCTCTTCTTTTGCCATAACGGCTTTTTCCTGTGTCCTTTTGATATATTCATCCGGTAATTCCTGGACGAAATATCCGACTCTCTCCTTTGCCACAATATAGCCTTCCGTAAGAAGCTGCTCATACGCGTTGGCAACTGTAATAAGGCCTATACTTAAGTGATTGGCAAGAGTCCTCTTTGAGGGGAGCTGCTCATTGCTCTTTATCTTGCCTGAAATTATGTCATCTCTGATGCATTGATATAAATAATCATATTTTGGTAGTTTGCCTGATTTGTTCAAATCATAAGTGAGCATTTATTATTAACCTTTCTAAACCTGTTTTAATTAATGTTTATATATACGTTCCCTGATAATGTAACCATATCACGATAAAATGACAAATAGAGGCCGCAAGCCTCTATTAATAAATATTAATATTTATAATGTCATTGATATTGCCTTTTTCCCGAGTTAACACGAAATTCAATTCTGCAATTAGGACATTTGACCTGTAGAAGGCCTTTTCCCTTCGGAATTCTTATCTTCTGTGAACAATTCGGACATTTAACAACTTTATTTATTTTTTTGTCATTATGTATATCTTTTCTGTTGTTTAAATTCCTTTTTACTCCGCTGATAAGGTTTAAATATGCCTGATTTTCCGTGTGTCTTGCGGAAATATTTCTTGAAAGAGCTCTGAAGTACGCATAAGCAAACAAAACAATTGCGATTATACTTAATACTAATCCAAAAATATCATAATGAAATATTCTCAATGCGATTGATGCGGAAAGAATTATTAGGCCTGTTATGCTTAAAAATCTTGACAGCGAATCAAATCCGTTTCTCCCATTGTTATATCCATTAGTATTATATCTCATAATATTATCCTCTTACCAAATATAATTATAATGAAATTAAAAGCTCTTTTCCGTTTTTGATTTCATACTCTCTCTTCTAAGCTCGCTTTCATGTTTAGAAAAGACGCAGCCGCAATAATCCTGGCGATATAAATTATATTCTTTTGACAGTTCCGTAGAACATTTAAATCCGTTCTTCTTTTTAAAATCGGAATTAAGAAATACCGTACCGGCTTTCAGAGCCTCTTCTTCTCCGATTTTATTGAGAAGGGCTGCATCTTTCATCGGACTTATTGTAAGAGTTGTCGTAAAACAGTCCATATTAAGTTCTTTAGAAACTCGCGCCGCCTCTCTGAGGCGGAGTCTGAAACAAATTTCACACCTCTCTCCGCCTTCAGGACACTTTTCAAGCCCCCTTACCGATTCAAAAAAAAGCCTGTTATCATATCCTCCGTCAATGAAGGATACAGGATATTTCGTACCGTATTCGCCGATAAATCTCTTCTGCTCCGCTGCTCTTCTCAAATATTCTTCCCGTTCGGTTATGTTGGGGTTATAATAAAAAACCGTAATTTTAAAATAATCCGAAAGATATGAAATACAGTAACTTGAACACGGCGCGCAACAGCTGTGGAGAAGCAATGTCGGAACCGATTCGGATGATTGTGCGGATTTCGCCATGATTTCAAGTTTCTTTTCCATCTCTTTTTGATAATTGATGTTGTTCATATGTTACCACTTTTCAAAATCATGCATTGATAACGGAATCTATCACTTCAAGGAATATCTCCATCTCTTCTTCCGTACCTATCGTAATCCTGAGATAATTGTCTATTCTTGGTTTCTTAAAATATCTGACATAGATATTTCTCTTTTTAAGTTCCTCGAATATTAATTCGGCAGGCTTTACTCTATGTTTTGCAAATATAAAATTGGCTGACGAAGGAAGTACCTCAAAATCTCTGCTTTCCAACTCCCTTATGACTTCTTCTCTTGTATAAACAATCTTTGCAACTGTTTCTCTGAAGTACGTTTCATCCTCTATGGATTCACTTGCGGATATAAGAGTCGGAGCATTGATTGTATATGAGTTTATTGAAAACTTAACGTCAAGCATGGCGGAAATCAATTCTTTGCTTCCCATTGCATAACCTAAGCGAAGACCCGCAAGCGACCTTGACTTGGAAAATGTTCTCGTAACAAGGACATTTTCATATTTATCAATGAGCTTAAGTGCGGATTCTCCACCGAAATCTATATATGCCTCATCGATTATTACAACAACGTCCCTGTTATTCTTTACTATAGTTTCTATATCTTCCAAGGGCAATACTACGCCGGTAGGTGCATTGGGATTGGCAATAACTATTCCGCCGCATTCCCTGTTATAATCCCCGATATCAACGGTGAAATCGTCACTCAAAGGAATTTCTTCATAGGGTATTCTGTAAACGTCAGCCCAAACCTTATAAAATGAGTATGTGATATCAGGAAAGATAATCGGTTTGTCTGAATTAAAAAACGTCAAAAACGCCGTGGCAAGTACATCGTCAGAACCCACGCCGACAAAGACATTTTCCCTGTTTACCTTGTGATATTCCGCAATACTCTCAATAATAACGGAAGCATCCGGATCCGGATATTTTCTGAGTATATCTCCGTTCATATCTGACAAATCCTTAAGGGCGTTAACCACTCCGAGAGCCGGTGTATATGGGTTCTCGTTGGTATTAAGCTTTATTATACCGTCGCCCTTCGGCTGTTCTCCGGGCACATACGGATCCACTCTTCTAATGTTATCTTTCCAATTATCCATTTAAACTCGATTATCCTCTATTAGCAAAAATTACTTTACAAGACCGTATGACTCTGCCAGTTTCTTAAATGCAGGCAACGATCTCTCTATTGTATCGTATGACACGCAATATGCGATTCTGACATATCCGCTTCCGCCGAAATCGCTGCATGGAACAACCAAGATATTATATTCTCTTGCTCTGTCCGTAAATTCTCTCTCATCTTCCGTAGGAGTCTTCATAAATAAATAGAAAGCTCCGTCCGGTTTTACGCATTCAAAACCATATTCCGTGAGAGCGTTATATAATGCCAATCTGTTTTTGTTATATGCTTCTACATCAACTTCCGCGTCGATATTCTCTTTAACAACCTTCTGCATAATGGCGGGAGCATTGACAAATCCCATTATTCTTGTCGCAACTCCGCATGCCGCCTTTACCGTTTCGGAATCGGTAAGCTCATCCGGAATTACGAGATAGCCTATTCTTTCACCGGGAAGTGATAAAGATTTACTGTATGAATAACTTACTATTGTATTGTCATAATACTTTGTAATATAAGGTACCTCTATGTCTCCGTAAACCAATTCTCTGTATGGTTCATCCGAAATTATAACTATGTCATTGCCGTATTTTGCCGATTCTTCTCTTAAGCAATCAGCAATTGCCTTAATTACACTTTCCGGATATACAACTCCCGTAGGATTGTTAGGTGTATTAAGAATGAGAACTTTAGTCTTTTCATTTATGGCAGCTCTGAGCCCTTCAATGTCAGGCATAAAAGTCTTAGGGTTCGACAATACTTCCACCAGGACTCCGTCGTAATTGGTTACGTAATTTCTGTATTCACTGAAAAACGGTGAAAATGTAATTACTTCATCCCCCGGGTTAAGAAGCACTTTAAATATTACGTTCATTCCGCCTGCGGCCCCTACGGTCATAACAATGTTTGAACCGTCGAATTTAGTGCCGAATCTTCTGTTAATTGATTCGGCAACTGTTTCTCTTACGTCAGGGAATCCTGCGTTAAGCATATATCCGTGAAGCTGAACCGAATCTGTCGTGTCTACTATTCTTTTTATGGACTCATTAACAGACGCAGGTGCCGGAACATTTGGGTTGCCGAGTGTGAAATCATATACATTTTCTCTTCCCACCTTCTTTGCAAGTTTGGTTGCAAGTCCGTAACACTCTCTTATGGCCGATCTTTGATTAAGCTGATCCTGCATTTTTTTTGAAATCATATCCTACACCTCTTCCGTCTGACTGCATTAATATGGATTTCTCTGTGAAAGTTCTCATACATAAATGTATCCGTGTGTCAATGTGCCACTTCTATATACACTTGCATGATTGCTTGAAATACATACAATGTGATAATAAAAATTAATATTTTCTTAATATTACTACGCTATATATTACTACTTTTTTTCAATAATACCATTAAATAATAATTAAAAAATGAATATCGGCATGTGAAAAGCCTCTTTTCATTATATCGGCCAAATCAATTGTTATCCGATACCCGCCGATTTTTTTGCAAGAAGGTCGGCCTCTTCATTACCATCAACACCGGTATGCGCGCGAACCTTCCTGAATATGATATTTATTTTTTCGGATGCATTGTCAATAAATTCTTTATATTTTTTTGTACCCGGCTTATTGGTTTTCCAATCGCCGTTTGCCCATGACTTTATCCCCATATAGTCAAAATAAACTATCAGCGTCGGCAATCCCATGTCAATGGCCAGTTGGATTGCCGCCATGGAGCCTTTTATTTCTCCCGCAACATTTCTCATTTCAGCATATTCAGGTTCTGAGCCGCTTCCCGAAAATATTGTTTTCTTCCCCTTAAAGCTTATATATCCGCCGTAACCATATACTTTTGTCTTAATATTGTAGGATCCGTCAACAAACGCAACAGGTATGTTATCGTCCGTTTCCGAAATCATACCGCCTCTTCCGTTTATTTCTTCATAATCATCCGATCTTCTCATGTATTCGTCGGCTTCTTTAAGTGTTTTGAAACTCTTATAAATCGCTCCGGGATATCCGTATACCTGAGATTTACACTCATCCCAAGTATCATATATTCCGGTATTTTTACCTTTTTTTACCGCATAAAATTTACCCAATACAATTACCTGCTCTTTCTATGTAATCTCATACAGCCGCTCTGTCTTTACATTCATCATAAAATGAATAAAAAACATTACGGATACATTGAACGTATCTGTAATGTTTTGCCGTTTTCTTACTTAACTCTGATAATACTTGAAATTTCCTTAACACATTCAAGCTGTTTGATCGCGTTGACAAATGACATGAATTTACTCTCTTCGACACTGTCTGTTATAAACACAAGATCTGCCACGCCGTCTCTCGCATTCTTTTGAACAACCTTCTTAACACTTACTCCGTTTTCTCCCATGTCTCCGGCTATAAGTGCAAGAACGCCCGGTTTATCTTCAACAACCGTCTTAAGGAAAAATCTGCTTTCAACATTATCGATAGGCATTACTTCAAAATTGTTGTAATAATTTACCGGAACCCTGTTTGTGCAATTGTTCATAATATTTCTCATTACATCAAGAACATCTCCGAGAACAGCGCTGGCCGTAGGCATGTCACCTGCTCCCCTGCCCATAAACATGGCCGCGTCAAGAGCATCGCCCAATACATATACGGCATTAAATGAATCGCGTACTCCCGCAAGAGGATGCTTTTCTTCTATAAGTAACGGATGAACTCTTGCCTCTATTTTTCCGTTTGTCATCTTGGATGTTCCGACAAGTTTGATAACATAACCGAAATCTTTTGCATAACTGATATCATCACTTGTTATCTTGCTTATTCCTTCTTTATAAACATCATCGAGAGTAACATTTGAGTGGAATATAAGCTGTGAAATAATCGCCACTTTTCTTGCGGCATCTATACCTTCAACGTCTGCCGTAGGATCCGCTTCCGCATATCCCAACTCAGTGGCATCCGCAAGTGCCTTTTCATAGCTTAAACCTTCTTCTGCCATCTTTGTTAAAATATAGTTAGTCGTTCCGTTTACGATACCCATAACTTCCGTAATGTTATCACCGTCCATATTTTGCATAATAGGGCGAATAATCGGAATCGCTCCCGCAACGGCTGCTTCAAATTGGATATCCAAGCCTTTTTCCCGTGCTTTTTCGAATATCTCTTCGCCGTGTTCGGCAATTAAATCTTTATTGGCCGTTACTACGTTCTTTCCCGCTTCCAAAGCTTCCAGGATCCTTTCCCTTGCAAGGGTTGTGCCGCCCATGAGTTCTATCACGATCTGAATTTCAGGGTCGTTGATAATTTCATTCCAGTCGGATGTCATTACTTCACTGTCGATACCTTCTCTTTTTTTAGCTGTATCTCTTACCAGTACCTTTTTAATATTAAGTCTTGCTCCGACTCTTTTTTCTATTTCTTCACTCATTATGCTCTGAAGTCTGTAAAGACCTCCGCCTACCGTACCCGCTCCCAAAAGCGCTGCGTTTATAACTGTACTCATTTTTCCTCCTACTAAGCATAAGTGTAAATGTGCCTTTAATTAAAAAAATGATGTTAAAATCTTTTTTATTATACATTATATGTAGATTTTAACAAAATAAATCTTTATAGTTTGAAATGTTACTCATTTTCGCTGCTTGCGAGTTTCTTTGCCCTGTCATCGGCAATCAATGCATCAATAATCTCGTCAAGATCTCCGTCCATGACCTGATCGATTTTATAAAGTGTCATCTTTATTCTATGATCCGTAACTCTTCCCTGAGGGAAATTGTATGTTCTGATTTTTTCGGATCGGTCTCCGGTTCCTACCTGAGATTTCCTTTCGCTTGCTTCCTTTTCGTGAGCTTCGGCAATTGCAAGAGCATTTAACTTCGCATACAGCAGAGCAAATGCCTTTGCTTTGTTTTGTATTTGTGATTTCTCAGTCTGAGAATATATCACTATGCCCGTGGGATAATGTGTAAGACGAACGGCGGAGTCCGTGGTATTTACACACTGTCCTCCGTTTCCCGAAGCACGCATGACATCTATACGGTAATCCTTTTCATTGAGAACCACGTCTTCCGGCTCAGCCTCAGGCATAATTGCAACGGTAGCCGTTGAAGTGTGGATTCGTCCTCCTGTTTCCGTCTCCGGTACTCTTTGTACTCTGTGAACGCCGCTTTCATACTTTAGGATAGAATAGACTCCCGAACCTTTTACCATAAATTCAACTTCTTTCATTCCGCCTATACCCGTATCATCATATGAAAGCAGTTCCGTTTTCCATCCCCTTTTCTCCGCAAAATGTGTATACATTCTATATAAACTGTTTGCAAACAAAGCCGCTTCTTCTCCTCCTGCTCCGGCTCTTATTTCCACAATGATATTTTTATCGTCGTTTGGATCTTTCGGAATAAGTAAAAGTTTTAATTCATTTTCAAGTTCATGCATATTTGCTCTTGCCGTTGATAAATCTTCCTTTGCAAGCGCAATCATGTCCGCGTCCTTTTCGGTCGAAATAATCTCAAGGCTTTCCGCTTCCAATTCCTTGTTTTTTTTATATTTATTGTACGTGTTTACTATGGGCTCTAATTCACCCTGTTTTTTGCACAGTTCCGTGAACCTCTTTGTATCGTTTGCCGCTCCCTCAAGGGATAATTCATGCACAATATCCTCATATTTATGTTCAAGGTCTGATAATTTACTATATATATCCATCTCATATCTCCTTTTATATAACGAAATGATTTATGTGCTTTTACATTAAAATGCAAATTATTCACATTCCGAACTTCAATATATGCAACAACTATGTATGTGAGATTATTTTACATTGCTTTGTTCCGGTTACAACTCTGTCCTCTCCTGCAAGATCCTTTATTATCTCAATATTCACATAACCGGCTTTCTTTAATATGTTGCATACGCTTTCTCCTTCGTCATATCCCACTTCAAATACAAGACTTCCGTTGTTTTTTATTCTGTCATATGCTTCTTCGGCTATTTTTCTGTAGAAGTACAGTCCGTCTTCTCCGCCGTAAAGCGCTTTATACGGTTCATGTTTTACTTCCGGCTCAAGGGTTTTTATGACTTCCTCAGTAATATACGGCGGATTCGATACCAATACGTCGATACTGTTTTCTTTATTTTTAAAGTAATCTGATTTAAAAATGTCACTCTCTATGAACATTACTTCGGCTCCGAGATTTTTTGCATTTTCACGGGCCACGCTTAATGTATTATGATCTATATCCGTCGCCGCAAAATGTATGTCAGCCGTTTTTTCAAGTTCCTTTGCCAAGGTTATTATAATACAGCCCGATCCCGTACACATATCCAATACATTTAAGGCACCGTCATCATTCCGAACATCCGCCATATACGATCGGATAATATCAAGTGTATGTTCAACCAATACTTCCGTGTCAAATCTGGGTATGAGAGTGTCTGCGGTTACTTTGAATTCCCTTCCGTAAAACGGCGCTTTCCCGAATATATACTGCAGAGGAATCCTCTTTTTTCTTTTCCCGATCACTTCATTTATTTGTCTGATTTCATCATCATTAAGTTTATCATCAGGATTAAATACAATGTCCGCTTTTTTGCATTTATGGATTTCACACAGAATAATCGATGCCTCGGATGAAGCTTCAAACCTGTCTGATACAACAGATTCAGACAAAAGAAAATGCTCTATACTGTTTTTTGCGTTTTTTAATGTATTTAAAGTCAAATTTTTCATAAAACTACCCGATTTGCGTATAATATAATACTTGCCCGTTTTTAACAATAACCCTGCAAAGCAATGCTTTACAGGGTCAAAACAAAATGTATTTTTAACTCGACCGATTACATCATATAATACTATGTCAGTTAATATTTTCAAAATTTGAGGAGCATATTTTAAGCTGATTAATAATATCTATATGCTGAGTACATACCTGTTCGCACTTTCCGCAGGCAATACACTCATCTGCCCTTCCCTTTCCTTTTACGGCATTTCCGTAATCTCTCTTCGCTTCGTCAAGCAAACCGTTACCCAGCCTTTTATTCATGGCTTCGAATATATCCGGAATAGGTATGTTTTTAGGGCAACCTTCCACACAATAACCACATCCCGTACACGGAATAAGAGAAGATTTGCCGATGATTTCTCTGGCCTTTCTTATTATTTCCCTCTCTTCGTCGTTTAACGGCTTAAAATCCTTCATGTATGACAAATTGTCAGCCATTTGTTTCACGTCTGACATACCGGATAAAACGGTTAAAATTCCGTCCAATGATGCCGCAAATCTTATGGCCCATGAAGCATATGACATGTTCGGAGCATATGAATCAAATAATTCACGTACCTTTTCCGGAGGGTTTGCAAGCTTTCCACCCTTCACCGGTTCCATTACAACAATTGACTTGCCGTGCTTACGCGCAACTTCATAATTGGCTCTCGAAGATACCGAAGGATTCTCCCAATCCGCATAGTTAATCTGCAGCTGTACAAAATCCACATTCGGATGTTTTTCCAGTAGTTCATCAAGCAGTTCCGGTCCGTCGTGAAAAGAGAATCCGATATGTTTAATCAGGCCCTTTGCCTTTTGCTCTTCGGCAAATTCCCAAATTCCAAGCTTCTCATACCTGTTATAATTAAATCCCATAAGAGAATGTAACAGGTAATGGTCAAAATAACCTGCTCCGGTACGCTCAAGACTTGTATAAAACTGCTGCTTTGCCATTTTCGCCGTTGGAGATAATGCGGCAAAAAGCTTTGTTGCGAGGGTAAAAGACTCTCTCGGATATCTGTCCACAAGAGCTTTTTTTGTTGCCTTCTCGGATCCCGGATAAATATGAGCCGTATCAAAATATGTGAATCCCGCCGCCATAAACATATCAACCATTTTCTTTGTTTGAGGTATATCCGTGCTGAATAACCTCCTCGGCAGTCTCATCAGACCAAATCCGAGTTTACCCGTTTCTTTCTTTTCCGTCTCTGACATATTATCACCCTCTCGGTATTTATATATGTTATATACTTATGTGTTTTTCAATAAAGCAATTTCATTTTCAGTCAGTCTTCTGCATGATCCAACCGGAAGCAACTCATCAAGTTCTATCGGTCCCATAGAAATTCTTTTAAGATATGTAACTTCTTTTCCCACGGCCGAAAACATCCTTTTAACCTGATGAAACTTCCCCTCCTGAACGGTTATTAATGCTTCGTTATTATCAGGAAGGATATCAAGCTTTGACGGCATTGCCGTAAGCTCATCGTCAACTCTGAACCCCTTTGCAAAAAGCTCTGCATCATCCGATGTGGCGGCTTTGTCAAGGCGTACAAAATAAGTCTTATCCACGTGACGTTTAGGAGACAATAACTTGTGTGCCAATTCACCGTCATTTGTAATAATAAGCAGACCCTCCGTATCTATATCAAGTCTTCCGACGGGAAATAAGTCTTTTCTGACCGTTACGCTGACCTTATCCGACTCTTCATATTCGTAAATTAAATCCGTCACCGTTTTATGCTTACTGTCTTCCGTAGCAGAGACCGTACCCGCAGGCTTATTCAACATATAATATACAAAAGCTTCATACTCTACCGGCTCGTCATACCAAAATATATTATCTTCAGGAGATACAGACGCCCCCGGATCCTTTTCCGCAACACCGTTTACACGGGCGGCTCCTTTTCTTATGGCTTTTTTCAGTTCACTTCGTGTACCGAGACCCATATCAGCCAGGTATTTATCTAAACGCATGCCATTCTCCCGTAAAATAACAACCTTTGTTATTTTATTAAAATCATCTGACTCATTGAACAATTTTTCTGCATATGAACTTGTTTTGTCTTAAATATCTCATTACCATTTCGACGGTCAACTCCATATCATCAATTGAGTTTACCATTTTATCTTCTTTGTAGTACATAGAACTTGAGAATGTACATTTAACGGGTTTTAATCCGTTCTTTCTGATGATAAGCGCAACACCGTAGCTGTTTCTCTTATTAGTCTTCACTTCGAATCTGACTTCGGAAACATCTTCTCTTTTTACGCTTTTTGTCTTTCTGAATGCACCGAGTCCTTTGGAAAAGTACAATACGTCATCCTCTACTTTAAATTCTTCAAAATCCTTATTATGTTTTTTAACATATAAGCTCAGCATTATACCTGCAAATCCGGCCGCAGATGCCACAATAACAACAATAATCTGTGCAACTGTCATAAAATTCCTCCCGTATTACCATAGAGCATAAAAAATCACTTCTCCGCTTAATAAAATTCAATTACGCGAAAAAGTGATTTTGTTAAATATTAGTCTGTATAATTATCAAAGTATCCCTGAATATATACAAATGGTGTACCTTTATCACCGGAACCTGATGTAAGATCCGCCAGGGAACCGACTAAATCTGCCAATCTGCGGGGTGTTGTTCCCTCTGAAGCCATCTGACCTTTAAGTTGAGAGTCTTTTTCCGTAATAGATTTTTTAATTGCTTCCTTAAGCTCCTCGCCCTTTAAGTCAGCATACTTGTTATCCGCAAGATACTTAAGCTTAAGCTCATTCGGTGCTCCTTCAAGTCCGTCGGTATATCCCGGAGATACAACAGGATCCGCAAGTTCCCATATCTTTCCGATAGGGTCTTTAAATGCTCCGTCACCGTATACCATTACTTCAACAAGTTTACCTGTTTTTTCAAACATAAGCTTTTGAACGGATTCCACAAATTCCATACAGTTAATAGGAAATAACTTTATGGATTCTTCAGTTGCCTTATTTGATCCGAGCAATCCGTACTTGTCATTATAACCGCTTCCGTTTCTCGGAGCCGTCATAATATCATCCATACCGTATACCTTTTTTGCTCCCGCACTCGTTAATAAACGTTTTGTACGAAATCTCGTATGAATGTCACAATTTAAAACACAGTCTGTATATGAAAGAATCGCTTTCGGTTTATTTGCGAAAATAATCTCTACTTCACATCCCTCTGACTGAATAATATCTTTATAATAAGACACGTAGTCAACACCCGTAAATGTATGACAAGGTCTTCCGAACTTCTCTACAAATTCATCTTCCGTAAGCACATCTTCGTAAGGATCGACTCCCGCTGCGTCCAACGCATCATAGTCAACCAAATGATTACCTACTTCATCAGACGGATATCCCAATTGAAGAACAATCTTCTTAGCACCTCTGGCAAAACCTCTTAAAACAATCGCAAAACGATTTCTGCTTAAAATCGGGAAAATAACACCTATTGTACTATCTCCGAATTTATCTTTTACATCGCTCGCAATGTCGTCAACCGTACAATAATTGCCCTGACTTCTTGCAAGTATTGACTCCGTAAGGGCTATAATGTCCTTATCTCCGATAGTGAATTCATTCTGTTCCTGCGCCTTTAATACGGTATCTACAAGGATACTCTTTAAATCATCTCCCTGCTTGATAATCGGCGCACGCAATCCTCGTGAAATAGTTCCAGTAATTCTTTCCATATGCATCCTCTTTTACTAAAAATCAACAACAAAAATACTACCACGATTTCTGCACTTTTTCAATGCAATTTCATGGCAGTAATTATTTTGGTTATTGATTTTTATCTCACGGCCATACCTGTATAGGAATTGATTCCACCTATGTTTTTGACATTGGTGTATCCGATTCTCTTCAGAAGTGAAGCGGCCTGCGCACTTCGTCCTCCGCTCAGACAATATACAAACAACGGAGTATTAAGATCCGTTACTCTTCCTTTTATATCCGTTATAAACTGTAACGGAACATTAATACTCCCCTCTATATGTCCGGCGGCATACTCACCGATGTTCCTTACGTCCACAAGTACCGCTCCTTCCGTATTCTTATATTCAGCCACACCCGCGTTAATATCAGGTTGTCTTGAAAATCCAAAGAAACCCATTTTTATCTCCTCCGTATACTTTCAAATTAAATATTGTTATTTTTTATTTACTAAAGATTATCTTATTCATATGTGCTCCTCAGTGACATAGTCACATTGAATAACATAAATATTTCATGTAAAAATCATATGCTGAAAGTATAGAAATTCAAAAACGTTGTCAATTTACAAAACACCTAATAAGGCACTTTTTTACACAGTGTAACGAATTATACATTAAAACGGTCATAGTGATCATAACAGTCTAAGCAAACTTTCTTTCCGTTTTGTATTCTTATCCAATTTGCACCCGTTACTTCACCGCAGCATTCACATTTATATGAATCAAAAAGCTTTGCCTGTGTCGGAAGCTTTATGGTTGTTTCTTTTACGTCAAACATCTCTTCAGGCTCACATCCCCGGTAATATTCAAAGCTCTCTTCCTTTGTCATACCTTCAGGCTTGTCCTTTAAAACAAGGCGAACCGATTCACCTGTTTTTCTGTTATAAAACGAAAACGCCTGTTTTCCCCTCATATGAAACAGCAGGTTGCCTTTTCCCACGCTGCATCCCAATACAGACTGTATTGCGTCGCAGCCGCATGCATCATTTTCCGCAATACAAACTATTTCTTCGTCATCCGAAAAATTTAAATTTAATAAATCAACGGCGTACAGAGAGGCTTTATATCCTATCGTTAGGCCTCCGCATACATGTCCGTGAAAGTCCGCAGCCCTATCCCAAAGTTTCTCTTTATTGACCATAAATATCCCCATTTCGTATACTAATCATTATCTGTCCAAATTTGCCTGTTGATATCCCCCGTAATATTGTGAAGCAATTTTTTCATATGCGTTAATGCCGAGAAGGTATTGCGTTATCTCGTCAAACTTCTCAGCCGGATCAATATCCGAAAATGCATCCGGATACAATACCTTACCTGTATAATACGCATCCGCAAGGGCAATATCTATATTGGTTATGTAATTATTAAACGGCATTTGTATATATGTTTTGCCGTTTCTTACTGCCGACAGTGATTTGTAAAAATCGGGATTGTTATTATAGTCTTCCTTTACAAGAGACATTCCGCCGGCATCCAATATAATAACCTCCGGATCCAACCCCAAAACAGTTTCTTTATCAAGCATAGTGTAATCGTTTATACCTTTTTCATTTACGACATTTTTTGCTTTTAAAACATCGAATATCTCATAATCTCCGGTTGTACTCTCGATACCGTGTGCCCCTTTAAATGACTGCGCCCCCAGATATGCTCTTACCGGATTCACATTTTCCGTGCGTTTCTCCAAATCCGTCTTTGCTGCCTGAATGTAACTTACAACATCATTCGCCCTATCCTCATTACCTGTTATCTTTCCCACAAGAGATATGGAATCGTAAATGTTACGGTCGAATATTTTACCTGCACCGGTTTTACCCTTTCCGTAACTTATTGCCACAACGGGAATTCCCGTTTTTTCCTGTAACTCGTTAACACTTGAAATATCCGTATTATATCCGGTGAAAATCACATCGGGTTTTGCGGCAAACAAAGCCTCTGCATTAGGACCGTTGCCCGGACCTCCCGGACCTATTACCGGAAGTTCTTTTAGATTAGGAATTGACATATTATAAGGGCGCCCTTTCTCTCCCCAGGAAAGTTCGACATCTTCAATCCCAACCAGGTTTTTGTCATCTGCAACGTATGTGTACATACGAAGGGCTCCTGCGCCTATGCAGGCATATTTAGATGCATTACCCGGAATCTTAACCGTTCTTCCAAGCATATCCGTTACTTCGTAATCTTCCTTGTTTTCCTCACCTGATTCAGAGACCGCTTTACTTTCCGTTGACGATTCTTTACCGGAACCGCAGGCGGCAAGCGGTAAAGCCGCACATACCGTCAAAGCAACCGCAAAAAGCTTATTTTTATTCATACTTATCTCCTTTTTATACTCACTGTGGCACTACTATTCTGCATCCGTTGTGAACAATAACGGATGCAGAAACTCCGTAAACATCGGATATACTTCTTTCGTTCACAATCTCATCTCCGCCGAAATCATAAACTCTTCCTTCTCGTATTATGAGAAATTTATCCGCAAACCTCAAAGCCAGATTCAAATCATGTATGACAACAATTGCAGAAAGTTCCTTATCTTTTACAATATTCTTTATAATTTTCAATACTTCCAACTGATTCTTTAAATCAAGATTACTTGTCGGCTCATCAAACAGTAATACAGGCGTCTGCTGAGCCAATGCTCTGGCTATCGCAACTTTCTGCCTTTCTCCTCCGGAGAGTTCCGTTACGTTTCTCATTGCATATTTATGCAAAGACAATAAGTGCAATATTTCATGTACGGTCTCCAGATCTTTTTCCGTAACATCCCATTTAATAAACGGTTTTCGCCCAAGCAAAACCGAATCAAATACCGTACCGTCAGCAAATTCACTGCTTTGGGGAACATAGCCGATATTCCTTGCCAGTTCGTTGCTTCCCATGGCTGAAACGTCGGTTCCTTTTATCAATATTTCGCCGGAATCAGGTTTATGTATTTTGTTTATACACTTTATCATTGTCGATTTTCCGACTCCGTTAACTCCGAGAATCGCAACAAATTCCCCGGTTTCCGCATAAAACGAGATATCCTTTACTATTTCGTGATGTCCGTATGAGAATTTAAGATTTTTTACTTCTAAATTCATTTCTTCCGTTTTCCTCTTAACAACATATAAAAAAACACGGGTGCTCCGAGCAGTGAGGTTATTGCTCCCACCGGCAGTACAACAGGTGACATTACGGATCTTGCAAATGTATCCGCAACCAACAGAAGAATGCTTCCCATCAACGCCGAAGCCGGAATGAGGAATCTGTGATCCGAGCCCAAAACCCGTTTCATAATTTGCGGAGCTATCAGTCCTATAAATCCTATGGTTCCCATAAATGAAACCGATATTGCGGTTAGAAGCGATGCGGCCATAAGTCCCAAAAATCTGACTCTTGCCGTCTTTACTCCCAAACTCTTAGCCATATCTTCGCCGTTTGACAGAGCGTTATAATTCCAGCGCATCATCATAAAATAAATAATGCATATCGCCGTGATAATTCCCAAAATAGCATTTTCCGTCCACGAAATACGCCCAAGGTCTCCGAAAGTCCAAAACACTGCCGCAGCTATCCTTATTTCATCTCCGAAATATTGGATAACCGTAGTCCCGGCGCCGAACAGCGCACTGAGAGCGGTACCCGCCAATACAATGGATTCCGGAGAAAAACCTCTTAATTTTGAAAGTGATAAAATCAAAAAAATTGCGGCTGTCGAAAATATAAATGCACATACGCTGACAATATACGGGTTGCCGATTGCAACAGCCTCCGAAGCAGAACTCATCACGGTACCGGCACCAAAAATGATTATTGCCATGTTTGCTCCGAAGGTTGCTGCAGATGTAACTCCCAATGTAGACGGTGATGCCAAAGGATTTTTTAAACATGTTTGCATCACGCATCCGGCAACGGCAAGTCCGGCTCCTGCCGTAACAGCTCCGATAACTCTCGGCATTCTGAGCATCCATACAACAATAGATCCTCTTTCATCTCCCGCTCCCACAACAGTCTTTAACACATCTAATGGGGACATGGCGGACGAACCTGCATTAACGGATATAATCATGAAGAACAATACCGCAACAGCCATTCCTGCGATAATAATCCATTTCTTTCGTATTGAACGGTGATATGCACATATTCCTCCGTTGTTTTCAATCATATTTTCACGAATTCCGCCTAATTCTTTTTCTCTTATTGCCACACTTACCTCCATGTAACTACAAAATTTTCATGTTTCGTAACAGAGATTTTGTAGTTACCGTTACTTAAATTCCCAGAAAAAACTGACAAGAGTGGTTTTAATTGTTTCCGAAACATAACCGTTAATGCTCACATTGGAAAGAAAGCGTATAACAGATTCTTCTTCCTTCTCATTTAAACATTTTTCTTCTTTAAGCCTTCCCAAATACCACGTCACCGCATCATCCAAAGTTTTCCTTGAGTTCCATGTTTTATTCTCATAAACCGTTTCCGGATTACAACCGTTCAGCCAAACGGTATCAAATATAAAAGCCGCAGATTCATCTGTATTAGGTTTTTTCATTCCGAGCATCAGTCTTAGGCTGTAGAGTATTTCATCGCTTCGTCTTGCCGGCATGCATAAAAAACAATATTTTCTTGAGGCGCACATCATTTTCATTAATGAGTCATAATCGGAAATTGCAGGCGTCGTATGCGCAAATACAATATCATATTGTGATTTGAATTCATTTCCGTCACAATTATACCAATCGCGTCTTATAAATTCCGCGTTGCTTATTCCGTTCCGCTCTGCCGCGGATTTTGCCTCTTTTAGCATCTCCTGAGAAAAGTCCACCCCCACGACTTTTCTGACTTCGGGTGCCACGGCGACAGAGTATGCTCCCGCACCGCAGCCTATGTCCAAAACATTCATTTCGGATGTAAATTTAACTTTATCCCGCATAAATTTTAAAAAAGAATTATTTTCAAAATTTACCGAACCGTCGTAAATATAATCTTTAGCAGAACTGTTCCATGCGTTAATACACGACAATCTGTCATCATTTATGCGCTTTGTCCAATGTTCTTTAATATACGACAAATCCATAATTGTCTCTCCTTTCTGATTAATTAACATATTTAACAGTATCGTATAAAAGATATCCCCGGTGATGCCCCCACGTGGGATAAAATATTAAATAATATTTCGCCTTCTTTTTTAATATGATTATTACATCCGTCACGGAAATCTGAATATCATATGAATTAAAGTCAATAAAAAAGACCATATAAGGCATTTTCAAAATGCTTTATATGGTCTTTTCCCGCTGCACGGTTTTACTCGAAATCAAAATATATTATTTCTCAAGTTTTCTTTTAATTGTCCAGGCAGCTGCACATGCTCCCGCTGCAGATACCGCAATTAAAGTATATAATGCAACGGCTGATTTATCGCCTGTTTTAGGGCTTACTGCAGTCGATGTTGAATATGAAACATCATCCGCCTTTTTCAATACAACGTCGCTCTCTGTTTCCTTAGTGTCGTTTTTCTTGGTTTCTTCCGTCTCTACAACTTCCGGAATATGAGAAAACGTCCTGAGGTTTCCGTCATAATCAGCGGTATATCCCGCATCTTTGAGTTCCTTTTCGTCAAATGTGAGTTCTGCGGCATCCGGAAGCTCTGCAGGACTTCCGTCGCTGTTAAACTTATCGGCGCTGTATACATATGTTATCAGATATCTGTTTGGATTATCGGGATCAACCATTACATCTATGGTTGCATTTAAAGGATTGCCGTTTTTATCCTTAACCGTTAACATTCTCTTTATCTGCTCAACCGTAGGTCTTACTCCGTCGTGGTCATCCTTGTCATCCCAGTTAATAACATCATGAACCTCAGCTGATGTAACCTGAGGCATTTCATTATTGTCTCCGGCATCCAATGTCGGTTTGTTTTCGGTTGTATCTCTGTTAAATAACTTATCGACTCCCGTAATGTCGGCATTGTTTAAAGTAACATTTGCACCCTTTGTATATTGATCGCTTGCAGCTACAAGAGAAGCACCTGTAAACTTACCACCTTCAATATTTAACGCACCTGCAGTCTTATCATTATATAATCCTGAATAGAGAATGGCTTCGGGTCCCGTTGACTCAAATTCACCGCCCCTAATTGTGGTTTTGTTCCAGTTCTGAACCACAACGTCACTGTTGGTAAACTTTCCGTCGTTAATGGTTGTTACACCGCCTTCATCTGTCTTTATACCTATCAAACCGCCGGAAAAGTTTCCGCCGTTAATTGTAAGTGCAGGCTCTGCCGCATTAACACCTTCAACATGTCCGGAGTTCGGATCGGTACTCTTGTAACTGTAATATCCGTTTTCTATAAGGCTGGACTTGCTGTCCTCCGGAGCCTGAATCGTTCCTCCGTTAATGGTCATTTCACCGTGATTGAGAATGGCATAGTATGAGTTCGAACCTGAAGTCGTACGTGTTATATTAACGTTTAATGTAGTATATCCGTTATTAAATACCGCGGCATCTTTATTTCCCGCCGTAATTGTACCGTTGCTGATTGTAGCATTGGCCCCCTTATCCACGATAAATGCATGTCCTGATGAGTTAACGGTATTACCTCCGAGATCTATGGATGTATCACTCTTTACCTCAAAAGAACCTTCTATGTCGGAACCTAATACTATGGAATCAACTCCGTTATTAAGAGCATTTTTAAGCTCGTCTGCAGTTTTTACCGTTACAGTCTCGGCAAAAGCAGGTATTACCGGCGCAAACATGGTTGCTCCGAATGTTACTCCTGTTGCTGCTGCCGTTAACATAACGGTTCTCCCCTTTTTTGAAAACATATTCATGTTAAACACTCCCTTTCCCCAAAACAAATCTGTTAGAACAAAAAAACATTACAACACGTCGATATAGTCATAACATTTATGCTTATATATATAATATTATTATATATATATATATATATATTCAATCGACATTTCTTATTATTTATATATTCTATTAATAATATACAAAATTTATATAAAAAGCAGAGACATTCCTTCATAACGGTATGTCTCTGCCTGAAAAATTTTGATTAATACCCTGTAATCGTTTTCCCAAACTTTTTATTTTAAAGTTTTAATTTCTCTTATTTTCTTTTATTCATTTTATTTTTTACTACAAGTAAGCTTACTGCCGCAAGCGCAACTGAAATTACGGCTGTATATACATAGAAAACAGTATTTTGTCTGTCACCCGTTGAAGGACTTACCGTTGTATTCTTTAATTCCAAGCCGTTGTTTCCGACAGTTTTATCCGAAGGCTCCGGCGGCAACGGATCAGACGGCGACGGCGGCTCTTCGCCCTCCCCGCCCTCGGGACTGTTCTTTACGACGATGCTTACGGTCGCCGTATCTTTACCGAGTTTTTCCGGATCTATCTCCGTCGGGGTATTGTCGATCACATACCCATCCGGAGCCTTTGTTTCAACCAGCGCATATTTTTTATCGTAATCAATTTCGTCAATAAATATTTTTCCGTCACTGTCAGTCACAAGACTTTTTATAGGAACCGTACTCATTTCACCGTCTTTTATTTCATAAAGATCAAAATGAGCTCCCGGCAAAGTTTTGGAATTGTCTTTGGCATCAACCTTTGTAATTTCCAACTGACGCACTTCACGGCACGGAACGGGATATCTGTTAACTATTGCCGCCCTTGCATTTTCAAAATATTCTTTTGCAATAAATGTTGTTACGCCCGCATCTCTGCCGTTTTGCATTTTAAATCCTATATAAGAAGTAATGCCGTCATCAAGCTTAAACGGATTTTGTAATTCAACCAAGAAAGCCTTATAGCCGACATCTCCTAATTTTGCATCATAAGAAACAGATTTATCGCCTATTTTAGTAAATTGGAATTTATCTGTTACATTTTCCAAAGTTGAAGTGTCGATTCCGAAACTGTCAACATTTTGATCAGTCAATCCATATATATTTAACTTTGTATTATCAGTAAAGTCTGCACTTCCGCTCCATGTTATTGATATATTGTCGTTATCATCCAAATTATAAAATCTGCCGTATGCCCTGTGAGTGTAAACCGCATTTTCTCCTGATTCATCAATATTTACATTCGTAATCATACCGATTGATTCTGCGGCTTTCTGACTTACAGCATCATCTTCCGGCAACGGTTTGGACCATAAAACATCATAACTGTATGTATAATCAGTACTTGCATATGAATTTGTAAATGAGTAATTACCGTTATCCGTAACTACATTCAAATCCGGATAATCTGCAAAAGTAAGATTAATATCAATTTTAGTTAATTCCTCTATATCTTTTGTAAAAAAATATTTTATTGTTTTTGTATTCTTATTGTAATCAGGAACAGCCAGCAGACGCACTTCCCCATCTTTTTCGTATGTAAGATAAGGAATAAGCCCGGAAACAATATCCTCATCGATAATTCCGTTCGGTCTTAATTTCTTATCCAACTTAACCGTGAAATAATCTCCTTCTCTTATTTCACCTGATTCATTGTTAATAACACCGGTCATTCTTAAAAAAACATATTGATAATTATTAACCTGCCAATCTTCTGACGCTCCGTTATAATCCCTTTTTTCATGTGTAATTGTGACATCTTCTATTTTGTCATTTACTTCATTTCCGACAGCGCACAAGATTCCTCCGTCTGATGTACCATCACTGATATCATCAGCCGAAACTCTCACAGCATTTGTAACTATGAAACAGCAAAGTACTATGACGAGCATTAAAGGAAACAGCAGCGTCGCTTTAAATCTTTTCTTCATATTTTCTCCACCTAACATTCTGGCTTATCTATAATAAATATGCACAAAGCTGTCGTACAGGATAATATATACAATATGTATTGTCATACATATCAATTAAAATGTCAAAATATATTTTACAGGCCCGAGGAATTAACAGTTCTCTGCGCTCTCCAAGTTCAATAGTGCAATCTTCCTGTCTATTCCCCCTGCATATCCCCGTAATTTTCCGTCAGTTCCTATTACGCGATGACACGGAATAATTACTGATATCTTATTCCGACCCACAGCATTACCTACCGCTTGAAATGACATATCGGAAATTCCTCTTTCTTTAGCGAGTTTTAAAGCAATATCCTTATATGAAACAGTTTTGCCGTACGGAATTTCCAACAATATATTCCATACGGAAATTTGAAACTTTGAACCCTCCATACGGAATTTAACAAATGGTTCCGGCCTTTTTCCTTTAAAATACATCTCCAGCCAATTAATTGCCTCGGCAATAACGGGTGTGCACTTTTCCGAATGTTCTTTTGCATATAATTCCGCAAAGTGTTTACCTCCGTAAAACCAAAGTCCGGTGAGATTTATTTCATCTGATTCCAGCAATATTTTTCCTATCGGAGAGTCATAATTATATGTATAGTACATCATGATTCCTACATTCTATTACTTCTTTATTATATTTTATAAACCAATTTTCAGTTTATATAGTTGATTTGCTGTTTATCCTCCAAAGGATATGATATAAGCTCATTTCCGTCCAAATCTTCGTTATTCATGTCAACAGCCGATATTTGGCTGTTATCGTATGTTCTGTAATAATAAATTCCTTTATCGGTATTACAGCATGAAGAATATATTGTGATTTCATATTTTCCGTCTCCGAGGTCACAGCATCCTCTCTGTTGTTCAACCGAGCCCAGGATATGGAAAAACTGACTTACCGATGATTCTTCCGTATCCTCCGAAACGGAATTCATCTTTGTAAATGCAGCTTTGACAAAACGAGATCCCGAAGAAAGATCTCCCGGTATTCCGATACCTCCCATTCCGCGGCTGTACTCATTCAAAGACATACCCGGAGCAAACGAATCCGGCGAGGCGGCAGCCGAAACATGACGGTAATCATTAAGTCTGAATAACTGAATATCAAATGTAGGATTATTTGTCATTATTCCCACCGGATTATCATATACATGCAGTCCGTCTTTTACTGACTCTATAACAACAGACCTGTCTCTGTCGGCAACCATCCAGTGAAGCGGAGTTATCGGAAGTTCTTTGCTGAAAGGAATATCCGCCAAACGAATTCTTTTTATTAACTTTTCGGCTTCATCAACATTACGACACTGAGACAGAATCCACGGAATAAATTCAAACGGCGAAATATTGTCCTTTTCATCTTCCTTCGGAGCTTCAAAGTAACCGTTTCCCGGGAAATTTAATCCGGCCATTGAAAGTCCGAATTCGTTCGTCGCATCATAATATAACGGAAAGCCCTTATTTACAAATGCCATTCCGATAATCGAATAATGATTTCTTAATGTCTCCTTTGTTCTGAACGGAATCGGAAAATTTCTCGGAGTAATCGTAACGGACTCATTATACGAAAATTCCAAATCAAGGTTTCTTCCGAAATAATGGTTTTTTGTTTTATATGTCGCACATGTACACATATCAAACACCTCCTGTCATAACATTCTTTAAATTATCAATCTGCTTAACATTATAGTTCTTAATTATAAATTTATTGTTGATTTTATATTAATAAAGAGAAAAATAAGCGGCGGATTATCCGTCGCTTATCGTCTTAAAAATATTTATCGGTTAATTATTAATTATTCGAAGTTTTCTTTTTACGAAGTTTAAGAAAAGCAATCGATGCAACAGATGCACTTATGCCTAACATTCCCGCAAACAAACCTCTTTTGCTCTCGTCTCTGGTTTTAGGCGCTTCGTTCACATATGCTGTCTCACCGTTTTTCAAAACAATACCACTGTTGTCTCCATCAGAAGTGTTTAATCCTACACCGGAATCTTCGTTTCTTAAACCGTATTTATATGTTATAACCGTATCGCCTTCGACCAAATTTCCTGTTTCATTACCGCTGACGCCGATCAGATAGTACCTTTTACCTGTCAATGCATCATCTATATATTCCGGTTTTTCGCCCGCTTCCGCAGTATTATATGTCGGAGATAAGTTTTCCGTCTCTCTGCTTTCTCCGTTTTCAACATATATTTTTTTATTACCGTTCATATAATATTTCTTTGTTACAACGGTCTTGCTTACCTTTGCATTATTTGTATCGGTCACGGGAACTTTTAATTCTCTTCCGTCTTCCGTTTCATATTTAATAATAACATTACCGAAGGTTTCAAGATTTTCGGTTTCATACTCTTCAGGCGCATATGTATATTCCACCACCGTTTCACCTTCGGAAAGAACTCCCGTTTCTTTTCCGTTTGAATATACAAAGTAATAATTCTTACCGTCATTGCCTTGAATAATCAGCGGTTTTTCTTTACTTCCGTCTTCTCTCACTTCATCGGCATCATAGCTTTGTGCTGTATTACCTATTTTAGTAAGAGGAGTATCCATGTAATCTTCAGATATCACATTTCCGTCTGTATTTTTGTAAATAACACGAACACTTCCGTCTGATGATGCCGCAGGGTTCTCAGCCAATGATATTTCTTTCATTGTTATGGTTGCTTCCGGACTTCCTATGGTGATGTCTTCAAAACCGTTTACCGAAAATGAACTTTCCACTTCAAAATAAGATGGATTACTTAACACATCTTTTACCAACCAGTCGCGTGTCTGATTTCCTATATTGTTTCGATCGGCGGAATTTACGGATTTTACATTTATATCCATATATCTTCTGAAATCGTTTTTGGCGTCTACAATTCCGTCATCTTTTAAATCATCCTCCGCATTGCCGTCATTAAGGGAATCCTGTAAATCCTTCGGTATATAGTTATATGCTACCGTTATGGTTTGTTCATCATCAGGCTCATAAATGCTTCCGTCGTCAAATGTATATTTCAATTTATATTTATAGTCTTTATCACCTTTGTAACCGGCGCCGTCCGCCTTAAAATCCGGAGTTCCATCCGTCCATGTGAGTTCAATGTCATTTACGGTTTTTCTCTCTCCGTTCAAATATAAGACAATACCGTTTCTTTCATTCGACAATAACTCATCTATACTTTTGCCGTCAATAGCTGAAACCAGGTTGTAAAATGAAGGCTCATTTGTCGTAGCAAGCAGATAAGACGATTTATCAACTCCCAAACCAGCCATCGAATCATGACCGATGTCCTCGGTAAATTTCCAGCTTGTAGATACAAATCCCTTTTCCACATAATATAAAAAACTGTTGTTTTGCAATATATCGTAAACCGAAGAATATCTGCTTTGTATCCCATCTATATATAGGTTTTCATTGCCGATGTTATCATTGTTTTGAAGCTGTGTCACATCTTTCAAAAACACAATTTTATTTCTCAATGTAATGTTACTGTCCTGAATCGTCGGTTTTTCCTTATTCGCAACATATGAATCCAAGTCGGAACCTTCAATCAAATATATTTTGTCGTCGGATTTTAATTGTCCGATTGTCGATACTGCCGAAGAAGGTGCAAATTTACCGGCATCATAATCATTCTTTATCTGTGATACACTCGGCTTTTTATCGTAGAAATAATACAGGAATCCGCTGTCTTTTTTTACTGCTGCCCAATATCCGCCTGCCTGTGAATCAAACCCGTTAACATCATGTACGGATTCGGAAATCAAGCCAGTTTTACCCGACTGTAAATCTGACACTACGCTGTTTACCGAATCTTCGGTGTCATTATCGTTTGCCAACACCGAATATGAAGGAATCAATCCCGAAGCACCGCAGAGCGGTATTATTGCGGTTGATAAAGAAGCAAAAGCACCGATTTTTAAACTGCGTCCAAATATTTTTTCTTTTTCATCCTGTTCTCCTGTCTATTTACTTACTTCTATTACTAATGTATCAAAAATTTTGTATTTTTCCGGAACACCTTTATCACATGTGTCCATTCCGTCTAAGGCCATATAACGACTTTTTCGAAATCTCTGTTTTCCCAACCATTCAAAACCATATCTGACCAAGACGTCGTGTAAAAGTTCTTCGTTATACAACCGGCCGAATCGTTGGTACATGCTTTGCAATACAATTGTCGCTTTCGAGTTATAGTTAAAATCAGCAAGGTCTGACAGAAGCTTGTTCTCATACTTATATAAGTACCACTGTATATATTCTTTTGCAAAATCTGCGTTTTCAATAAGAGATAAATAATATTCGAGATTATGTCCGACGACTCTCAGGACGCCGCCTTTTTTTAAAACACGAGCACATTCCGTAAATAAAATACAATCATAATCTGTCTCTGTTTCATGTATATATTCTGCCAAAATGTAATCAAATGTTTCTTTGCCTATATTTTTCATATCCGAAATTGACATTTTATTTATTTTTTCGGATTTACTGTCGGGAGCCGCAGAGAAAAATCCGTCAACATATGTATTTCCTGTCCCAAAATACAATTTAGCGGTTTTGTTTTTTCGAATATATTCATATAAATTCGTCTCTGTTACATAATCCATTTGCTTCCTCAAACCTCTTTTTTGCCCTCGCTATACTTTCATTGCACAGATACGGGTTAATTTTCGGTGCCAGTTTTTTATTGCGGTAAATTTGTTCGTCAAACACCTCCTGCAATGTGTCAAAATCTTCTCTTTTCATTGTGAAAGGCGCTTCGGTCAATGAAATCTTTATAAAAAGTTCCGCAGTCTCTTGAGATATGTTTATTCCATACATTGCAAGACTCTTTCTTACAACATTTCCCATAATTCTCGCCCTGTCATTTACAACATTCTTGGATACGGCCTCCGGGTGTCGTCTGTATGCAAGCAACGGCAGTTTTAAAACGGCAGTCTCCTCCTCCAGAACTATTCGTCTGATGAGTTCAAAATCCTCTGTATTCCCAACAGTCTCGTCATATCTGTATCCCTTACCCTGTATTACTGAATTTCTCATTATCAGAGAAGCGTGATGAATACATGGGTAAAACATATATCTGTATCTGATTTGTTCGGAATCCATAATCATACAGTCGGATAAATTCGGCAATTTCCAATTATTCTCTATTCTTGTATCTTCTCTTATATATACCCACTCTGTACCTGCAACCGCCGTTTCCGGATTTCTTTCCATATACTCATACATAATCTTTATCCATGATTTATGCAAAATATCATCGGCATCAGCCCTCATAATATATTTTGTATCTATTAAATCCAGGCCTCTGTTTAAAGAGTAAGCAACATTTCTGTTTACATCATTATGTATTATTTTAATTTTATCGCTTCCGAAGCTCTCTATAACGGAAATACTGTCATCCGTACATGCGTCATCCACAATCAGAATTTTAAAATCATCAAAGTCTTGATTTAATAAAGCTTCAATGCTGTATGGCACATATTTCTGCGCATTATAAACCGGCATTAACACCGTTACACCTTCAGACCGCATAGCTGTACCTCCCCTTTGTTACCTATTGTAAAATTTCAAATGTAATGCACAGATGTAATATATAGACAGTTTTATTAAATCATAAAAATTATATCATAACTGTTTATCATTATATATTAAGATTTTAACAGATATTTAATATTGTATGTTATGGTCCTGATTGCAAATTAATTATTGATTTTTTATTAATAAAGACAAAAAAGCGGCGGATTATCCGTCGCTTTTTTAAAAATATTTATTGATTAATTATTAATTATCAAAAGTTTTCTTCTTACGAAGCTTAAGAAAAGCGATTGATGCAATTGATACACTAATGCCTAATATACCTGCAAATAAACCTTTTTTGCTCTCGTCTCCGGTTTTAGGTGCTTCGTTCACATGTACTGCTTCACCGTTTTTCAAAGCAATATCACTGTTACTTCCGTCCGTAGTATTGTTGTCCCCTGTGTCAGGAGTGTTATCACCTCCGCCTGGATTATTGAATCCTCCGCCTGTTTCTTCGTTTCTTAAAGCATATTTATATGTTACAACCGTATCGCCTTCAACCACATTTCCTGTTTCATTACCGCTGACGCCGATCAGATAGTACCTTTTACCTGTTAATTCGTCATCTATATATTCCGGTTTTTCGCCGTCTTCCGCCGCATTATATGTCGGAGATAAATTTTCTGTTTCTCTGCTTTCTCCGTTTTCTACATATATTTTTTCATTGCCGTTCATATAGTATTTCTTTGTGATAACAGTCTTGGTTACTTTTGCATTGTCTGTATCCGTAACGGGAACTTTTAATTCTCTTCCGTCTTCCGTTTCATATTTAATAATAACATTACCGAAGCTTTCAAGATTTTCGGTTTCATACTCCTCCGGCGCATATGTATATTCAACTACAGTTTCACCCTCAGAAAGAACTCCCGTTTCTTTTCCGTTTGAATGTACAAAGTGATAATTCTTACCATCATTACCTTGAATAGTCAGCGGTTTTTCTTTACTTCCGTCTTCTCTCACTTCATCGGCATCGTAGCTTTGTGCGGGATCACTTATTTTTGTAAGAGGTGTATCTATGTAATCTTCAGATATTACATTTCCGTCTGTATTTTTGTAAACAACACGAACACTTCCGTCTGATGGTGTCACAGAGTTTTCAGTCAATGCAATTTCTTTCATAGTTATGTGGGCTTCCGGGCTTCCGATGGCAATATCTTCAAAACCGTTTACTGCAAACGAACTCGCTATTTCAAAATAATTGTCAATATCTCTCGGATCACTTGCCACGCTTCTTCCCAGCCAGTCCAAAATCTGACTTCCCATATCGTTTCGACTCGCCGAATCTTCGGGTTTTACATTTATATCCATATATCTTCTGAAGTCCCCAGCAAAATCTACGTTTCCGTCATCCTTTAAATCATCCTCTGCATTACTGTTATCAAGATTGTCCTGTAAATCCTTCGGTATATAGTTATATGCTACGGTAAGAGTATATTCATCATCCGGCTCATAAGTACTTCCGTCGTCAAATGTATATTTCAACTTATATTTATAATCTTTATCGCCTTTATAATCAGCACCGTCGGCAATATAGTCCGGAGTTCCTTCCAGCCATTTAAGTTCGATATTATTTACTGTTTTTCTCTCTCCGTTCAGATATAAGACAATGCCATTTCTTTCGTTCGGCAATAATTCATCAATGCTTTTGCCGTCAACAGCCGAAACCAGGTTGTAAAATGAAGGCTCACTTGTCGTGGCAAGCAGATACGACGATTTATCAACTCCCAAAGTACCATCCATCCAATCATACCCGCCAAAAGGTCCGTCCGAAATAAATTCCCAACTTGTAGATACAAATCCCTTTTCCACATAATATAAAAAACTGTTGTTTTGCAATATATCGTAAACCGGATAATATCTGCTTTCAATATCATCGATAACTAATTCCTCGTCTCCGATGTTATCGTTGTTTGCCAACTGCTCGGCATCTTTCAAGAACACAATCTTGTTTCTCAATATAATATTACTGTTCTGAATCGTCGGTTCTTCCGTGTTTACAACATATGAATCCAAATCAGAACCTTCAATCAAATATATTTTGTCGTCAACTTTTAATTGTCCGATTGTCGATACTGCCGAAGAAGATACAAACTTACCGGCATCATAATCACTTTTTATTTGTGATACGCTTGGCTTGTTACCGTAAAAATAATACAACAGTCCGCTGTCTTTTTTTACGGCTATCCAATATCCACCTGCTTGGGTATCAAACTCATTGACATCATGTACCGATTCCGATGTCAGTTCCGATTTACCTCTCTGTAGATCAGATACTATCCTGTTTATATGAGCTTCTTCCGAATCCTCATCAGACGCAAATGCGGCATATGCCGGAATTATCCCGGTAAAACCGCTTATCGGTATTAACGCTGATGACAGTGATGCAACCGCCCCGATCTTCAGCCTGTGTTTAAATATTTTATTCCTGCTCATTATATTCTCCGTTTTATTTACTTAATTCTGTTTACGCTCCGTATATTATTGTGATAAAATCCAATATGTAATATATTTTCCAATATTCCTGCAAAGCCATATTGTTAAAACATTGACAATATATCACAAACAATTATCGTTATCAATATTATAAATATACTTTGATAAAAAATATCAAAGTATATATAATTAAATGCGTATATACAATGAAAATCATTGTATATACGCATTTAATTACTGTTATTCCAGCATAGTATATACATCTACAGCGAATCCCTTAAGGACTCTTTTATACTCCTCGGAACATATCCAAGTTCATTTTCAGCCTTACCGTGTGAGAAGTTCGCATTTGTCTGCAACGTATATAAAGAATACTGCGTTAAAAGCGGCTGCTTATCTCCCAGAAGTATTGAAATTTTCTCAACCACGGGCGCTATCCATTTTACAAGTCCATATGGAATAGTGTTTCTTATCGGCTTTTTCCCTGACAGCTTGCGAACCATATTTAATAGTTTAGATACGGTTATATAATGTCCGTTCAGTATATAACATTCCCCGGGCTTCCCCTTAGTTTCGCATGCAAGTATTCCTTTTACAACATCTCTTGAGTCCACAAAGTCATAACCGCCTCTTATGGCTACCCTTATTTTCCCGACTTCCATATCTTTAAGAGTACGAATCATGTGGTTATTCAACTTTACATCTCCCGGACCTATAATTCCGGAAGGGTGAACAATACTCACATTAAGACCTTTTTTTGCATAATCCAAAACAATCTGTGCCGCTGCCGCTTTTGATTTGGCATATTGTCCGTAAACATCATCCGGAGAAAAAGAGTTTACTTCCTTTATCGTTTCAGGCTTAGGCAATTCGGGAATGGCATGTACGGAACTTACATATACAACACGATTGACTCCGGTATTTAACGCCCATTCCATAACATTTTTTGTTCCGTTTACATTTGTGTCCCATACTGCGGAATTGTTGCCGGAAGTAATATCTATAATTGCCGCACAGTGAAATAATGTTACCGTATCATAACCCTTAAGATTAAAGAAACTTTTAAGTGATTCCTTATCTCTTATATCACCCAAACATATTTCAACATCCCCCTGCACCTGTCCTTCTTTGCCTGCTCTGACAAGAGCACGTATATTTTCTCCCCTTTTAATCAGTTCTGAAATAAGTACTGTTCCCAAATGTCCCGTTGCTCCGGTTACAAGATAAAGTTTTTTCATCTTCTTTCCCTCCGTGCGTGAACCTTTACGATATGTGACTGTTATTTATATACCTCATATATTAAATGTTACAGGGTTTTAATTTTGATTTTTTAAGTTTTACCGCCGATATTGAAACATGCATTGTCAGTCCGACGTGACACTGTCTTAATATTGTATATATTATACCATCCAATCAGCCGAACCGCCATTCCATGCGGCATATAAAAAGCACGGATATCCAACATTAAGTCGATATCCGCGCTTTTGCCTTATTTATATATCATTTTATCTTTTAAGTTTTTTTATGTTTATTGAAAGAATTTCACTCTGTTATCAATTTCTTCTTTTTCTTTCCGATCAGGTTCTGTAACAATTCCTCCGAACGGCATCTGCGCAATGAGTTTCCAACTTTTCGGAAGGTTAAACATCTCACGTACCGTCTCGTCAATAACAGGATTATAATGCTGAATGTTTGCTCCTATTCCGATTTCTCTGAGAGCCGTCCAAATGTTAATCTGAAGCATTCCGTTTGCCTGGTTTGCCCATACAGGGAAATTCTCGGCATACCTCGGAAACTGTTCCTGCATGCCTTTTACAACCCCCTCATCATAGAAATACAGTACAGTTCCGGCTGCAGCTTTAAATGAATCAATCTTTTCTTTTGGAACCTTTCCTCCGAAAGTATCATAAATACGATCCCAGAGTTCATCCTGTTTACTTCCGAGCGCAACCGCAATTCTTGCACTCTTCATATTAAATGCATCAGGAACTGACTCTGTAATTTCTTTAAGCAATGATTTTACTTCTTCCTCCGATACGGGAAGTTCTTTGTTTAAGCCATAATAACTTCTTCTTTTTCCTAATATCTCCGTAAGTTTCATTCTCATTCTCCAATCTTAAAATATTTTTATGATTATAATACTCTATATTGTAATCTTCATTATTATATCGCCATTAGTTGTAACCATCAATATTGTATCAGTTATCGTAATCTTCAGCCTCTTTAATAAATGTTCCGTTTTGAAGATCCAAATATGCCTGTTCAAGTTCTTCCCTTGTATTCATAACAATAGGGCCATACCACGCAACGGGTTCATCAAGGGGTTTTGAAGCATAAATCAATATTTCAGCTCCTGTATCCCCGGTTTCAAGCACTACGCTGTCACCGTCACCGAGTTTTGCGGCAGTCTTCTCTTCAACATCCGTACCGCTTATCTTTACGCTTCCCCTGAGCGTAAAAGCAAATGATGACCAACCTTTGCGAATACTTATTTCTGCATTTGCATGAGGTTCAAGATGTATATCGTAAAAATCCAGAGGCAGGTAACGTCCCTGCCATCCTTCGGCTCCGTTATATTCGCCGGTTATAAGTCTGAGTATTCCGCCTTTTAAAGGAATTTCTTTTATTTCATCCTTTGATATTCCGTGGTATGCGGGTTTAGCTTTCATTTTATCCTTTGCCGGCATATTGAGCCAAAGCTGCGTTCCGAGAAGTCTCTCTCCTCCGGGCATCTCTTCATGCTCGGCACCCGATCCTGCAGTAAGCCACTGTGCCTCACCGTCACGTACCAACGCTTCCGTACCTAGATGATCTCTGTGAAGCATCTGTCCTTTACTTATAAAACTTACCGTTTCTATACCTCTGTGAGGATGCATCGGAAATCCCGCTTCGTAGTCTCTCGGATCGCTTGAATCAAATGAATCAAGCATAAGAAAAGGATCATATGCATTTACCGTTCCGTTACCCAGTACCCTTACCAAATTTACGCCGGCTCCGTCTCTGCTTCTTCGACCGCGTGTCTGCTTTATCACTTCTCTTACCATTATTCCCTCCTTTTTAAAAAACGTTCATGATATCTGCCGATAAGGCTCATCAGTTCTTTCTTTTCTTCTTTTGTCCAAATTCCGAATCTCTCGGTAAATATTTTCTCATTTTCCGGATATACACATTTAATAAGCTCCCTTCCCTTATCCGTAAGTTCAACAAGACTTCTTCTTTGGTCATCCGGATCTTTTGTACGCCGTACCATTCCCTGCTTTACAAGATTATTAATTATTACGGGAATAGTTCCGTTACTGCTCAATATCTTTTCCTTTATCTCACCGACCGTCAGACTCCCCTTGTTTAACAGCGCTTCAAGCACCATGAACTGAGGAAATGTCAATCCGTATGATGAACTAACCCTTGCAGTCTCACGGTCAAGATCCTTAACTATTCTATGTATACCTATGAGAATATATGAATCTTCCCTCATCGGCTCACCTCCTGACTTGCAAAAATTATATCTAATTAGATATATTATGTCAATATTATCTAATTAGATATAATTTCGTGTTAAAACAGTCTCATTACCTCAATTTGATTATTAATGTAAATACTGCAAAATAGTTCATATCTTTAATCCGCACTTTTGTTTTGCACATTTTTGATATTTTTACACTTAAATAAGCAACCGACATTGTGACATTAAACCGCAATACACTTATCGGTAAAATATCAACAACATCGGTTGCTCTGATATATAAAATAAATTTTATCCGCACATATTCTTTGCTCTGTCATACAATTCAGAGGACACGGTTATTTATCAAACAGCTTCTTATATTCGCCGTATCCCTGCTTTTCAAGTTCATCGTATGGGATAAACCTTAATGATGCGGAATTTATACAATAGCGAAGTCCTCCCCTGTCTTTCGGGCCGTCGTCAAAAACATGTCCCAGATGAGAAGATGCTTCCTTTGATATTACTTCCGTACGAACCATGCCGTATGACAAATCTGTTTTCTCAATCAAAATATTTTTATCAATCGGTTTTGTAAACGCAGGCCAGCCGCAGCCTGAATTATATTTATCTTCAGAACTGAACAGAGGCTCTCCGCTTACTATATCGACATAGATTCCCTTTTCAAAAAAATTGTCATATTCGCCCGTAAAAGGTCTTTCCGTCGCAGCCCTTTGTGTAACTTCAAAAGACAATGCTCCTATACGATTTTTAAGTTCTTCTTCGCTTTCAATACCGTTTTCAATGTTAAATCTTTGCTTTTGCAGTCCGAACAATTTCGGATTTATATGACAATAGCCTGAAGGATTTTTATCGAGATATTTTCTGTGATACTCCTCTGCGGGGTAGAAATTTTTAATTGGTTCAAGTTCCACGGCAAGAGGCATGCCGACTTTATTTTGTTCTTCGTTATATACCGCATCTATCTCGGGCAAGTCGGACACATCTTCATAATATATGCCCGTTCTGTACTGTATACCCGTATCATTCCCCTGTTTGTTTACGGACAACGGGTCTATTATCATAAAAAAGTATTTTATAATCTCTGTAAGAGAAATTTTATCTTTATCATATTCCAGTCTTACCGCTTCGGCATGACCGCTTCCGTTACATACGTCTCCGTATGAAGGCTCCGAAGTCGGTCCGTTTGCGTAACCGACTGAAGTATCCGTAATACCGTAGAATTGTTCAAAGAATTTCTCAACTCCCCAGAAACATCCTCCGGCAAGATAAACAGTTCCTTTTTGCATCGCACATCCCCCCTTTATTACGTAAATTTTAATAAAATCAGAATTAATTTCACTTAAGCGCTTTTTCTACTTCAATTTTCAATTCCGGCACAACTTCCGACTCAAACCAGGGATTATTTTTTAACCATCGAAAGTTAAGGGGGCTCGGATGCACTATCGGAAAATAATCCGGCAAATATTCCCTGTACGCCCTTACGGTTTCCGTTAGATTCTTTTTCTGTCGATTTCCCAAATAGTACTTTTGAGAATAGCTTCCTATAAGAATCGTCAGCCTTATTTCATGCATCATATTAATTATCTTTTCATGATATTCACGGGCAACAAATTTGCGGGGAGGTAAATCTCCCGTCTTCCCCTTTCCCGGATAATAAAAATCCATGGGTATAATTGCTGTCTTTTCGGAATAAAATACATTTTCATCAATCCCCATCCAACTTATTAATTTTTCACCGGATTTATCATTAAACGGAATAAGAGATTCTTCAACTTTCTTCCCGGGAGCCTGACCTATAATCAATATTCGGGCATGTTCATTGAATTGGAACACAGGCGGAATCCCTCGTTCCGTATATTCAGCGTTTCTGGGATCTTTCTTCAATTCCGTTATTATCTTTTCTATTTCGGTACACATCTGTCGCGCCCCCTTTTTATTACATGATTATAATTTAAAGAGTAAACATAATAAATACAGAACTTTTCGATTTTGTTAATGTAATAATATTAAAAAACAGGTATCATATGCGGAATATGCCGCAAAACACCTGTTAATTTAATAATTAATTGTATTTGAAATTCATACTCAGCCCCATAAATCCAAGTTCTTCATTAAATATGTAAGTACACTTTCTTTATCAACAATAATTTTACCCTGACACGCCATCCCGTTAACAAGAGAAATTTCGTCGCCGGATTTATTCTTAAGCGATGAAGTGTCACATTTCACTTTTACAAGATAATATGCATTTCCCGAATTTTGATCGACTGTGATATCTTTTGCAATATATTCAACTTTACCTGTGAAGTATCCGTATTCGGAAGACGGAAGAGCCGCTATTTCAAAATTAACTTCCTGACCTTCTTTTAATTTTGCAATATCCGAATTTTCAACATATAATTCGGCATAAAAACCGGACTCACTTGCGGGATACACCGCTCCCAGAGATGTTCCCTCCTGTATAAAAGAACCTTCTTTAATCTCGGTATCAACGGTGTAATATCCGGAAGTTCCTGCCTTTACGGTACAATTATCGTTTTGTATCTCATAATTCTTTAAATATCTTTCGCCTTCAGCCAATTTATTGCTGTAGCTTAACCGCTCCGATGCGATGTTATTCTTTTCGGTAAGAATCACGGCATTTTCTTTTGTACTTCCGTTTGCTTTGTTAAGATTATCAAGCTGCAGTTTGTCTGCATTAAGACTTGATTCCATCGAAAGTATGTTGTTTTTGTAACTTTCAATCTGCTGTTCCACGGATGATGTCTGCTGAAGCTCAAGATTATAAAGTGCTTCGCTCTTCTCTTTTTCAGCTGAACTCTTTGCTCTCTCCAATGAATTAATTTGACTTTTTATCTCATCAACTGTCTCATTTCCGTTCTGTTGTTTGAGCTGCCTGTTATATGAATCTATCTGCGACTGATAATCGCTTACTTTATTATTATATTGGAGTTCGGTATAACTGTAGGAAGCAAGATAACTCTCCACCATGCCGTAATAATATTCATCCGAAGGAGATAATGTATTATTCCTGCCCGCAATTGATTTTTTTACTTCATTCAGTTTGTTTACCTTTTCATTATATTCATCTATCATTTCTGAGGTTGAACTTATATTTCCGTTATATACGGATGCCTGACCGTTTACGTCCGTTTCATTCATACTTATATTTGCAAATAAAAGTTCTCTTCGATTTACAAATTCACCGTAGTAAGGATTATCTGAATATTTGTCAAGTTCATCTTTGTTTCCGTCAAGGTTTTTCTCATATGCGTCCAGAATCTCCAATCTCTTCTTCGAAGATTCGACACTCTCTCCGTAACTTTTTAAAGTGTCCGAAAGAGCCGATACCTCAACTGTATAAAGCGTATCTCCTTCATTTACAAACTGGCCGTTCTTAACCTTTGTCTCTTTGATTTTGCCGGCTACGGCGCTGCTTATTACATTTGAAGTATCGTTTCCCTTAAATATTCCGTTGCTCTTTACAACTATATCGATTGAGAAAAAACACATCCACAGAAATGCGGCCGCCAATACGGCTAATATTACATATATCGTATACACCATGAAGTGATTAGGTTTGGAATCGTATACTTCCGAGCTGTCGGTTATATCCTTAATATTTATTATTGTGGATTTCATTTGTCATCACCGCCTTCCTCTTCGGTATTCTCCTCCAACGACTGCTGTTTTACGAGATAAGCATATTTTCCTCCGAGCTTAATAAGTTCTCTGTGTGTGCCTTCCTCTATAATTCTGCCCTTGTCCAATACATAAATCTTATCGCAGTTTTTTATTGTACTTAAACGATGAGCAATAAATATTGTGGTTATGTCCTTAGTATATTCATTGAGAGTCTTATCCAGGGCACGCTCGGTAATGGCGTCAAGATTGCTTGTTGCCTCGTCAAGGATAAGTATGTCCGGTTTCTTAAGCATTGCTCTGGTAATTGCAAGTCTCTGCCTCTGTCCTCCGGAAAGATTTGCACCGTTCTCTTCCAGTCTCGTGTCATAGCGAAGCGGAAGTTCGTTTATGAAATCGTGAGCCTGAGCCATTTTAGCCGCCTCTACAACATCTTCCATGGTAACGTTATCCATACCCAGAGTAAGATTTTCATATATAGAACCGCTGAATAAAAATGTTTCCTGAGGAATATATGCAATTTTCTCTCTCAGGCACTCAAGTTGAATATCTTCTATATTTCTTCCGTTAATAAGTATATCTCCGGATTCCGGAGCATATAAATGCAATAACAGTTTTGAAAGTGTGGTTTTACCTGACCCGCTTTCACCTACAAAGGCAACCTTTTGTCCCTTTTCTATCTTGAGATTAATATCCTGTAATATAAGTCTTCTTGTTCCGTATCTGAAATTTAAATTCTTTATCTCTATGTCTCCGGCAAGGCTTGAAGGATACATTTTGCGGTATTCTCTTTCCGTCTTTTCCGCTTCAAGATCAAGTATTTCTCCGAGGCGGTCTGCTGCCACCACCGCAGTCTGTATCTGAGGCTGCAGGTTAATAAGATTTTTAATCGGATCAAGAAAATATATCAATAATGAGTTAAATGTTATAAGAGAACCCATCGTCATTTCTCCGTTTATAACACTTACTCCGCCGACCCAGAGAATAATTACTCCGCCGACCAGTTCCACCAATGTTTTAAGTGATGACTGTATATTATTTGCTTTACTCAAATTAAATACGCTTCTTAAGAGCTTTACAAATCTGATTTCCGTTTCCTGCTTTGTCTTTCGCTCTGCATTGTACGCCTTTACGGTCTGTATTCCGTTTAATGATTCAACCATATATGATGTAAGCTGTGCGCTGTCTTCCATCTCCCTGCGGTTTAATGTTTCATATTTCTTATTAAATACCACAACAATAATAATGTATATTACTACCATTATTACCGCAATTCCGAACAGCTTTGCATTCTGCATAAATAAAATAATTCCGCCCGCAACCGCCATAATCGTATCAATCATCATGGTAAGAGTAGCACCCGAAATCGCATCTCTTACCTTTCCCGCATCATTAAATCTCGAAATTATTTCTCCGACTTTCCTTGTTCCGAAAAAGTTCATGGGAAGTTCCATTATATGGCGATAATATCCAAGCAATAACGCAATATCCAATTTTTGACTTAGATAGAGCAGTAAATGCGATCTGAACGCATCCAGAATAACCTTAAATACATTTAAGGCGATTACTCCTATTGACAGTGTCATAAGTGTCCTTTGCAGTCCGTCCGGCAATACACTGTCAATAAGCTCTTTAAAATAAAAAGCTCCGAGTATACCGAGTATCGTATATATAAGTGACGCAAAAAAGATATGCATCAGCAATTTTCTTTGCGGAACCAATAAACTGAAGAAACGCTTAAACAAGCCTTTTGTTTCTTCACCCTTTTTAAAGGTTTCTTTTTTCACCAATAAAATAAGAACACCGCTCCATCTGTATTTCGGCGGTTTTCCCGGTTCGTGAACATCACCGAAAAATTCTTCGGGTTTGAGCTTAACTATTCCGACTCCCGGATCCGCGATAATAACATATTTTTTTGTAATCTTATGTATCACAACATAGTGCAGAAGTTGCCCGTCAACAACAACATGTGCTATACACGGAAGCTGAAAGCCCGAAAAAAACGCCTCTCTGTCCCCTTTAACTCCTTTGGCGTCAAATCCCAACTGCTCCGCTGCCTTAATAACACCTTTGGCGTTAGTACCCTGTTTGTCCGTTCCCGCAACTTCACGTATCTTTGTAATGCTTATTTTATATCCGTTTTGCCTGCAAATCGTTGCGATACACGCCGCGCCGCAATCGGTCATATCGTGTTGTTTTATACAATAGTATCTCATAAGTAACCTCAAGAATTATTTTAGTTCACATATGTATCCGCATCTAAACGAATACTTTTAAATTTTATTTACGGATAATCCCCGCTATTAAAAAAACAATCTAATACCCATTACTGTCCCGCATATGAATCCGACACTGAAAATAACGGTCAACGCATTTTTCATATTTACCTCACATCTCAAATAAAGGCACCTACCATGTGTTTTCACACAATAGATACCCTTATTTGTCATATAACAAAGTTTTTAGAGTTACATACCAATACTGCTTTACAGACTTATTTCTTTTTAATCCACTTTGCAATTCCCAATGCCGTGCCGCCTATAAAACCCGTAAGAAAAAGAATTAAGAGTACGCTGCTTTCAACCTCCATTATTCTCATCCCTTCACTCTGAAAATTGTTTTTGTCTCTTTCGTATTTATAATACGTGCAATCAGAATCTTGAAACTATTTTTGATACTGCGAGGCCTGCAGCTACTCCTCCGAGCAATGCCGCACCGCACTTAGCTCCGGCTATAAGAATAGGTACCCATACAATACCGCCGTCTACTGCCATTATTTCATCTTCTGTCATTGTTCTTAACATAGCTTTTCTCCTCTTAAAAACTCAAATTATTAAAACCACTTCTTAATTCCCATTGCTATACCTGCCGAAAAGCCTGCAACAAAAAGCGTTACCAGCACAGATCCGCCGTCCACTGCCATTACTTCATCTTCTGTCATTGTTCTTAACATAACTTTTCTCCTCTTGAAATCTCAGATAATTAAAACCACTTCTTAATTCCCATTGCCACACCTGCCGCAAAACCTGCAGCGAATATTTTTGCCAATGTTGATCCTGCAATTACTACAGGCACAATTCCACCTTCAACTTCCATTATTTCGTCATTTGTCATTGCTCTTAACATAATTATTCTCCTTTTTGATTTTTGATTTATCTTTTTATATTTATTCTCATAAATTAAAATCTTGAAACTATTTTTGATACTGCGAGACCTGCGGCTACTCCTCCGAGTAATGCCGCACCGCACTTAGCACCGGCTATAAGAATAGGTATCCATACAATACCGCCGTCTACTGCCATTACTTCATCTTCCGTCATTGTTCTTAACATAACTTTTCTCCTTTTATAAAACTTGTTTTGGTAATTATTTATAAAGACTCTTTAAAGCAGAATCCATAATGTCTCTTGTTTTAGGTCTCTGCGGTCTTAAAATCGGAATCTCTATCGTTGGAGTACAACCTCCGTTTGGATGATACACTCCGCCGTCACAAATCATAATTTCGTCTTCTGTCATTGTATTGAGCTTTTCCATAATTCTGTCTCCTTCTTACCTTTCCTATATATCAAAGTGTAGGTATAAATCGCTTAGGTCTATTCATATCCCTCCAAAGCTCTTTAATTGCTTCTTTAGCAATATCGATAAGTATTCTTGCAACACCGCCGCCTTCGCACTTCATAAGTTCTTCATTTGTCATAACTTTGAATTTGTTTTCCATCTGCTTCACCTCTTTCAACCGGATTTTTTGATAATATATGTAATACGGGCATACCCGTTATTACCGAATAAGTTTGTCAAAAATCAGTTGGCAACTCCCAAATACACATCAACACATATATCCATACAACCTTCAATTTCGTTGTATACGGAACCTCTGAATACGTTGTATCCGGCTGTTGCAGGTTCTAAATTGTTGTCTGTAATGTATCGGTTTAATTCCATGAACACATCCGTAAATGTATCCGGACTTCCCTGATAAGAAGCAACAACAGCATTTTCAATCCTTACATCGTCTCTGATACGATACCCTTCTGCCGTAACGTCAACATCGGAATCTATCGGTATAATAAGCTCCATATCCAGCTTTTCGCCTTCTATACCATATGTAACCGTGATAAACTCGCCTCTTGCGGATATATTGTTATTAATAATCACAGAGTCCATATCTCTTTTAATAGATTCAAGTTCGCTCTCCTCAATAATTCCTCTGAATGAAAGAGCTTTTTGTACATTTAATTCCTGTTTTTCTTTGATTGTAAGCATTTGATACCATTCCTCTTTGTGTTTAGGTTTTGAATTGTTTGTCCCGTTGACATCTCATATGTTACTAAAGGCAATATTTTTCATCTATCAACATCCGGAAAAGTCCATGTAAAATAAATTTTATATTCCGATTATCATTTTTATAAAATTGTCATAAAGCATGACTTTTACGACGTGCTATATACACGCTCATAATATATATGTAAAAAATGCTTATTATTCCTGCGATTATGCTCTCAAAATAAAAAAGATGCGCTAAGGCAATTGCCTTAACGCATCTTTAGATATTCAAAATCCTATATATTCTCTATAGCGGTATTATTGATTTTATTTACTTCTCTTTATTTTCTTTCCCGCAACCGCAGTCAAAACCGCTCCCGCAATTCCCGCGGCCGCAAGTGTTATCCAGATTCCGTATTGCATATTGTCGCCGGTTTTCGGCGTTGTATCTGTTTTGTCGGTATTGTTTTCCGAATTATTTACATTATCCGGAGATACGGGATCTTCATGTTTTTCACCTGAAGGCGGTGTAGGATCTTCATGTCCTTCATCTGAAGGCGGTGTAGGATCTTCATGTCCTTCATCTGAAGGCGGTGTAGGATCTTCATGCCCTTCATCTGAAGGCGGTATGGATCCCGTAGTTTTTTTCGTATTTGTCACTGTAAATCCGTTCACGGCGTCTCCAGTAATACTTGTTGTATAATCTGCCCTCTCATCCTCTGAAACCGTATAACCGATTTCATGACCGTCGTCAGCATCATATTTCAGGAGTCCTTCAAAGCTTCCGCTCCAGTTATTGTCATCATTTAATACAATTTCGTCAACAACATTTCCGTCCGCTTCTAACTTTATCGAAACTTTATCTGCCGGCGGTCCTATCCACTCCTTTTTTACGGGAATCGATATTTTCTCGGTATTTGTGTTTGTAATTACATAGCCTCTTTTCGCATCTCCCGTTATTGAAGATGAATAATCCGTAATCGGTGTTTCCGAAACCGTATATGAAATCTCGGAACCGTCATCATTTAATTCAGGCAGCTTATCAAATATACCCTTCCAGTTATTCGATTCATCTAAAATTAACGACTTTCCCGTGTCGACTCCGTCTGCCAAAAGATGAACATTTACATTGTCCGCAGCCGGTCCTATCCATTTTTTAGTAACTCCCACGGAGGTTCTCTTTATGTCATTTGAAATGTCTATCATTTGAACATTGTTTGTTTCATCCGCTTCATTAACCGTAAAATAAAATTTATCTTCTGAACGCTCATATCCTTCGGGAGCCTTCTTTTCAATAAGATAGTATTCCTTTCCCACCAATAGATTCGGAATTGTGGCGATACCGTCATGATTAGTAGTAATGTCATCTTTAATCAGGCGGTCTGCGCCGTTTTCTCCGGTTCCTTCTTCATATAATGTAAATACGGCGTTATATAACCTTTTATTTTGATTTTCCAAATCTGACTTTAATATTTGGACATCACGCTTAGGGTAGTTTACCATGACTTCCACACCCAAAGCTTCCGCAAAAGAATTCCCATCATTCAGAGATACGGCAAATGAATTATGCGCCTTTTGACCGTCCTGAATTTTATCGTTATTTTCAATAATATTGTGAGTTACGATAGAGCACGACTCACCTACCGACAATTTTTGTCCGGTTTTTAAAACCGCCTTAATCATTGTAACCGATGAATAATCATCCACGGAGGTGCTCCATTCAGCGTCAGTATTTTCTTTTATGGTTCCTTTTACGGGATCAGTAGAATAGTAAATGTCAAATTTCTCATTTGCATCAACGCCTGTAAGAGGAGTTTTAAATGTTGAACCTCTGCTTGTATATTCTCCGCTGTCGCTTTCCACTATTGACTTATCTCCGGAATACGGAAGAATATCTATAACTTCGAGAGTATCGATATCCCCGGTACTGTTATTTTTCAAAAGCCACCTGTAGTCTATCGGCGTTCCGATAGTTGCCTTGTTTCCAAGAGATGATCCGTATTTTGAATCCGGATCTTTTGAAAGTTTTACTTCTTTAAATGAAGATAAAACTTTAGGAGGATATATTGTAAATGTCTCACTCGAAAAATCCGTAAATTTAAACCTGTTGTCCGGCCTGTTTTCCGCATCATTTAGTATATTTTCCCATACGGTGCCCGAGCCCGGATTATCTCTTTGAAGAATACCGTATTGAGTCCCGTTTTTATCTACTCCTATCTTGTTATTATCAATAGACATACAGGAATAAATTTTATACGTTCCCGTTTGCAGTCTTCCCGTAACGGTAAAGCTCAACTCGTAAGTATTTTGACTGCTGTCGTTTATCGCTCCTGAAGACTTAGGTATATCCGTTTTCGCGGGTTTGGCCGTCACAAGATTAAATCCGTCTATATATCCTCGAACAACCTTTATGTCACTGAACATTTTTCCGTCATCTACAGGCTCCAGTCCGTCTGGAACAAGATAATAAATATTTGCATTTTCAGGCATCGAGGCATCCGCAAAGTTTCCGTATCTGTTCTGTGTATATGAAAGCTTTGCAGTCAGCGTTTCATCCACAAAATATTGACTTCCTGTAGTTATCGAAATATTATTCGTCTTCACAATATCTTCGTAATACATTCGAAATTCATCTCTTGTGCTGTCTGAAACCGTAGCCGTATTTTCGGTTGCTTCTTCACCTGCATTTACAACATACTTACCCTTCAAATATGTCCTTCCGTAATCCGCCTTATAATTAATTACCGGAGCTTCTTCTTTACTGAGTTTGTCTACCAGTTCGGTGTATGCGCTTTCCTTTATATCCGCGACAACATCATTCCATATTGCTTTATAAAACTTATCTATGTTGCTTTTACCGATAAACTTCAAGTTTTCAGGATATTCAAAGGATATTTCCGAATAATCTCCTTCTCCGGTAAGCTTCTGCCAGCCTTCGGATGTATGAGAATCCGTGTACGATCCGTAAGAGACAACAGGAACATCTTCGGATATAAGGGTTTTAACTCCGTCTTTCCAACCGTATGCTTTAGTGCCTTGCAGCATATTCTTTAATGTTTCGGTATCTTCTTCATTTAACCCCATAACCATAATACGAATTTCCGAAGGATTGGTATAAGGACTTACTTCTATATGCGATGACGTAAATGAAAGTTCACGTGTATCATCATCACCCTTTCCGTTATAAATGCTATAGCTTGTAAGGTTTGCAAGGGAATACCGTATGCGCTGTGAATTTAAAAGATCGTGATTATATGACAGGTATGTAAGATTTCTGTCCGAATAATATCCGCTTCCCAAATGCCAGCTTCCGGTGGCTGATTTATCCCCGTTTACTGGTTGGTAATCACGATTTATTGTTTTGTTATATACATAATTGTATACACTCTGTGTAGCTCCCGGAACAACCGGTCCCGATTTCAATATATAATAGTCTATTTTACTTGAAGCCCTATAAGGTCCGATATCCGTCTGAACAACTCCGTCTACTACCGGCTGCGTCGAAAATACAACCTCAAAACGCTTATACTTATCCTGCGAATCGAACGAAGACATATCGATTCCGCCCAAATCCAGCTCAATGGTAATATTTGAGTTGTTCCATTTATTTCTCGGAATGTCCTTATAATAACGCCCCGTTGATTCTTCATATATCCAGCCCGTGTTTGCCTTTACAGAAGTCCCGTTCGGAACGGTGCATAGATACGCCTGTCTCTCGGATCGTTCTGATTGCTCAATACAGATGTATAGTATGGAGAAAACGTACGATATGTTCCATGTTTTATAACATAATTTTCATCTACTTCTTTTTCTAACCTTGATGCGCCCCAGTTGTTGTTACCGATTTTTTCTATTTCAGCCTTACCGATAATATTTACCTGACTTGTATCGGTAAGTTTTGTCCCGTTTTTATCAAAAAATTCCTGTTTTACGATACTGTTGCTGCTATTGACGGTTTCCCCCGGAATCAGACTTAACTTAACCGGCGTTCCCGCATTATATCCTCCGTACAGAGTTTTATAGACAGTAATAATGCGATAATCACTGTCTGTTTCTTCTATGGTAAGATTTTTAAAATTGGTAAAAGCTGTTGAGATATCTTTTTCTACGGGTTTTTGAAATGAAGATTTTGGAATAGTAATTATGGAATAAGAACCTTCTTCTAAAACGGTCTGATTTCCGGATATTACGATATTATTGTAAAGTGTTACAATTTCTCCGCCGTAAAAGGCCGTTTTTTCGCCCACAAGGTTGATATATGATGTGTATAAATCATTTTGATCCGCTTTCGGCGGCTCCTCTGTCGGGTTTTCATCAGATGCTTGCAATGCATTCAAATTATCCGTTCCGCCGCCTGTTCCTGGAGCATGATTATCGCTGTTAATGCCATAATATACCGCCTCGCCCGGTTCCTGTGCAAAAGCCACCGTCACGTTTTGCGTAACGGCTCCCAATGTTAAGAATAAACCCAGTGCACCGGCAAATATACTTCGCCGCTTTTTTGTTTTCATAGTTTTCTCCTTTTAGCATTTTAAAACAGTTCCGGTACATTACTGTTTAGTCAAATAATATTTTGTACGGGACATTTTAATTGCAAATTGATGAATTAATTAAAAACAGTATCTATTATTAACGTCACTGTACTCTATCACATATTTTTATACATATCAACTTATTTGTAGATTTTATTGATAAATGTTTTTTACATACAAGATAAATTTGTAATGTTTTTATGTTAATTTTTTATCATTTTTATATTGTTGTCAATACAAAAACATGATATAAATCCGTGTCATACATCTTGCCTGCATTTTTACCTCTTACCGTTTTTTCATGACTCATAAACACGTTCCCCATATACTTACGACATCAAACATCATTCATGATAAGAAATGAATTAAATTTTAGTTGAAAACGGAAATAAAAATAATCGATTGTGAAGAAACGTATACCGTAATTTTTACAAAGGAAGTTAATTAAGAAATTAAAACGACATTAGAACATTTAAAAAATAATGAAAATATAATTATATGACATTCAGAAGAAAGGAATATATTTCGAAACATTTTTACCTGAATTAAAAAAGCCAATGTGTCTTCCTCAGCGGACCAAATCGACCCATGGAGCTGTTTATCTAATTCATGGTACCTGTTTCTTATTTCCATCGTTTTTTCAGCGACATCCGCCGGATTCATTATCCTTTTCTCCTTCAGTATTTTTAATTTAATATTATGGACTTTCGGCTTATATTATAATTAATATAGGCTCGGCAAATATATTTTTATCGCATATATAAAAAACGGTATAACCTTATTTTTAAGATTATACCGTTTCCCTTAAAATACTTCATAATAACCCGTGACGAGCATATATGTAGTGTTTTTAACACATTATCCGATTTTATATGAAATGATATAATGCATGTCTTTAGGAACAGAAAACTTTATATCACATATTTCCGGATTACTTTTCAATCCGATGCTCATGGCAGTTTGATGAAAATGAGACAGAGCAATACCCAAATCTAAATGCTTTATCTTTTTTACGTCATCGTTTACTCTGTCTTTATAATTGTTAAAGAAATGATAATAATTACCTTCCTTTACCACTGCCCAAGGTTGAGCATTTGTGGAACTCGGTGCCAGCCTTAACATTTCCAACGGAATATAGTATTCACCTGCATCTTCTTCAGATAATAAATGATTAAAATCATTTAAAAAAAATATCTTATCCCATGATTTTCTGTTTTTAGAACCGAGACTTGCTCTTGTAACTCTTTCAATAATCGAACGTTTACCGGACGGATATCCGACAGGACAGATGCACGGAAATAAATCATCGAAACTTATATCCATAACGTTTTTAAAGTCTTTTCTGCTGAATGTAGCCGCAAGCCATACCGTACCGAGCCCTATCTCCGTAGCATACAGCACCAGATTTTCGAACTGATAACCGACTGCTTCCATTGCAAACGGTTCATCTTTCACTGTAACGGCAATGAAATCTCTTACACCCTTTATAGTTCCGTATGTTCCGAGTTTAATATTTTCCATTCCGCTGCTTTTGCTTACAAAGTGGAGTTTAATATCCACTCCAAACGGATTTGTAAGTGTATTGCTGAAATTCAGTAATTTATTTTTATCTTTTTCATTTAATGATCTTGCTTCAAAACTTCTTGTACTTGTGCGGTTTTTAATCGCATCCGTAACATTTATCGGCAACTTTTCCACTTCTGTAAATTCCATTACTTCTTCTTTACTCCATTGTGATTATAGTCTTTCCCTTTGAGTGTCCGTTCGCAATTTTATCCAATGCTTTATTTACATCTTTAAATGAAAAAACTGTATCTATTGAAGGCTTTATTTTTAAACGTTCAAATATATCTGCCGCTTCCCGTAATTGCTTTCCGTCTGACGTAACAAACACAAAATCATATGAAACTCTGTATTTTTTCGCCATTTTGTCATACTTTCTGCCGACAAGTCCGAAAATTATCTGTTTCCATTTAGGCAAGCCCATTCTCCTCGCAAAAGAACCGTTTGGCATTGCTCTTAAAGAAACCATTTTTCCGTTTTTCTTCATAATTGTCATCTGTTTTTCGGTTTCATTGCCGCCGAGCGTGTCCAATACATAGTCGATATCTGATAAGACTTTAGTGTAATCTTCTTTTTTATAATCTATAAATTCGCTTGCTCCCAATTCCAGGACCCTCTCCCTGTTCCCTGCGCTTCCGTTTGTAATCACCTTGAGTCCCTTTGCTTTTGCAATTGGAATCGCCATGGCTCCCAGGCTTCCGGTGCCTCCTGAAATAAATATCGTCTTTCCGCTTTCCGCATGCATTAAATCCAACGATTGCATAATTGTAAGAGAAGTCAAAGGCATTGCAGCAGCTTCAATATCTGTCAGATAATCAGGAACTTTGGCAACCGCATTTTCATTAACAGCCGTATACTCGGCAAACGCTCCTATTCTGTCCAATGGAAGTCTGGCAAATATACGATCTCCTTTTTTAAAATTATTCACATGTGACCCTGTTTCTTCAACAATACCCACAATTTCATTACCGGCAATAACCGGTAATTTATACGGAACAATCATCTTTACTTCGCCTCGTGTAATCATGTTATCAAGCGGATTTACTCCCGCTGCGGACACTTTTACCAGAAGATCGTTTTCTCCGACAAACGGTTTATTAACGTCTCTTATGTTTAATGAAATATTATTTTTGTTATATCGCTCTACCAGTGCAGCTTTCAATTTGTTCTCCTTTTCCTGTTATATGATTCATACATATCATCAATTAAATTCTTAAGGGTTTTCTTTTTTAGATTTAAAACCAACTGTCGCTCTGATTCTTCAAATACAGGTTCTAAAACATCGTTGATATTTTCTCCTATCGGACATTCTCTGTTAGCCGTTTCATGAACCGAAAGCAATTCTTTATCAGGGCAAACCGCAAAATATACTTTATCCAAAGTTAATTCATCCGATTTAATTTTTAAAGTAATGCCTTTTTTCCCTTGGTGAGTTTCAACTATACCCGCATCTTTTAATAACCCTATAATTTTTCTTATATAACTTGCATTCGTCCCAACACTTTGAGCCAACAATTCAGAAGTGACCTCTTTATCAGATTCCTCAATGTAAATCAGTATATGGAGTGATACCGAAAATTTTGTATCCATATTCAATACCTCGCTAAAGTTTGTCATAATAATAAGATGTACTTGTATCAACGTCAAGTACATCTTGTGTAAAAAATAAATCCCAATGATTAGATTGGGATTTTAAAAATATTTTTTAAATGCTTTGAAAACTAAACATTTCACCCGAGTTTATCTCCGTTTTTGACCGGCTTATCAGGTGTAATCAACACTACTCCTCCGTCACTGTATGTGCCGAGCACAAGTACTTCCGACATAAAATCGGCAATCTGCCTCGGAGGAAAGTTCACAACCGCAAGCACCTGCTTACCTATCAAGTCTTCCGTGGAATATAAATCAGTGATTTGCGCCGAAGATCTCTTCTCTCCGCAATCGTCACCGAAATCAATTTTTAACTTATAAGCAGGTTTCTTAGCCTTTTCAAAAACTTTTGCCTCAATTATTGTTCCCACTCTTATGTCCATCTTAATAAAATCACTGAATTCCGCCATAATAATCACCTTTTTGTATAACACTCTCTTAGCATATCAGCCAAGAATATTTTTATATATATTCAAATCGCTGTCCTTAAATACGTTAAAAATTATCTTTTTTATACAGCTGTCCTGATGCTCATCCCGCCATTTCTTAACCGTTGCAACCGCAATCTCCGCCGCTTTGTCCTGCGGGAACATGAATACACCCGTCGAAATACAACAGAAAGCAATGCTCCCCACGCCGTTTTCTGCAGCTATATTCAGGCAGGAAGTATAGCACGATGCCAGCTCTTTCTCATTTTCACGTGTCAACCTCCCATAAACAACAGGTCCCACAGTATGAATAATATACTTCGCCGGAAGATTATACCCCGGTGTAATTTTCGCATGTCCCGTAGGTTCATCATACCCCTGAGCCTTCATAATGTCATTCATTTTAAGTCTTAATTCTACTCCGGCATATGTATGAATAAAGTTATCTATACATGAATGCATCGGCTGAAAACACCCGAGCATCCGGCTGTTACACGCATTTACAACGGCGTCGCACGCCAAAGTCGTAATATCTCCCTGTCTGATATATATGCTGTTATCTGAACTCACAGGCTCAAGATCATCCGCATATGCAATCCCTCGTTCAATATTCCTCTCCCTCAGATATTGATCCTGAATTAATATAAACTCCTCAGATACCGGCATCGGCATTCTGATATTCATAAGCGACCTTAAAAGCTGTCTCTGTTCATCTCTTCCATGCGGAAGCTCATGAGATTTATGCATATCACGCTCATTCAATAAATAATTTATCAACCATAGTCTTCTTTCATCCTGTGTCATAAAATACCGCCTTTCATCTGCATTTTAATTCATGCAGCACTGCACCGATGTCATTGTCAATGCATATGGATCTTTCGTTTATTTCATCAGGACAGAATGCCTCGCCTAAGTTTATACATGCATATACAGACTTTCCGTTTGCAAAAGTCATCTCCCAAAACGGATACTTAATTATAATCGGAGTATTGGAGCCGACCCCCAGCTCCAGATATAATACATGACCGTTTTTATGACATCTTAAAAATTCAGAATAAGCCGCCGACGCCTTTTTCCATTTTTCATCTTCAAGAAATGAGTCATCCACTCTCAAATTCATCGTTACATCGCTTTTCCCGTCATCAAACTTAGGAATTAAATCTGACGGAATGGACATTTTAAGATTTCCGTCTGCAGGCACATTAAACACGCCGTTTTCATCCTTCACAAATCCCTGGGCTTCCATGGCCTTCATTACCCATTCTTCATTGGAAACAGTATATTTTATATCGGAATTCAGACTCTGAAACAAACCGTAATCCCCCTGTGTACAAAAAAGACGGTTATCGTCAAAGCCGGACTTTAGGAACATATTGTCAACGTTTGTGGTTATTACAAAATAATTTCTGTCTTTTACAATATTGTACAATTCGTTGTAAACAGGCCTCGGAGCGTTAACATATCTGTTAAAATATATATGTCTCGCCCACCATGCCCAACGTGTTTCATCATTTGGAAAAGGATAGAACCCTCCCGAATACATATCCCTTATTCCGAATTTTAAAGCAAAATCAGAAAAATATCGGTTAAAACGCTCTCCTGAGTAAGTAAATCCGGCAGATGTGGAAAGCCCGGCCCCTGCTCCGATAACAATCACATCTGCATTTTCGACTTCATTTTTCAATTTCTCTGTCATGGATGAAAGCTCTCCGCTTCCTAAACTTATTTTCCCGCTGAATCTTCTCACACCATCAATGCCTTTTTGTATCGTTTCTCTGTATCCGTCAGGCATAAAATTACCGATATTTATTTTATTATTCATTGTCATATAATTCACCTTCTTTCAACAGCCCCCGCATGGCAGGCTTTAAAACAATTACCGCAATGCAGGCAGTTTTCCTGTATTATTACAAACGGCAATTTGTCCTGAATAATACAGTTTTGAGGACATACGGATACGCACCTTCCGCAACCCACGCATCTGTCAGTTATAAAGTATCCGCTTTCTTTATTTACACCTCCTCCGAAAGCAAAAGAAGATCTCTCAATGGGCTTTTTTGACAGATCAAAATATTCTCCCGTGCCTTCATATATTTGAAATACCGTCAGCGCATGCATTGATTCCTCCGTAGGATAAATCTCATACATATAGCGATTCTTTTCAAACAGTTCCGGTATCCTTTCATAGCCCAGTTCTCTTACCTTTCCCCTAACCGACACGGCAACACTGCTCATGGTATCCTCGCCTTTCATTGCCGTAAGTGCAAGATATCTGCGTTTCTTTAGACGGTCATAAAAATTCTTCCCCTTTGCCGTAAGAAAATAAAGTCCGTTTTCATCACTGTCCATCATATCTATTGCGGAAGTAACCGGAAGTCCCTCATCATCAACCGTTGCAACAATCGTCCTGTGAATGTCATTTGATATTATCTTAAGATAATCCGTATATTCCATAATAAACCCCCGTAAATCACTTACATAAACATTTTAAATTCAAAAGCCTGTATATTATATATCGTTGTAATAATTAATATTACAATTATAATATAACTTTTTTATTATAATTTCAATAGAAGCATTCCCGATAATCTGTCATCCGCATCCGACATGCCGGTCATAAAAACGGGGCACCCGTAGATTCGGGCGCCCCATATATAACAAAATATTTTTATCGTAAACTAACAAGCAAATCCTTCAGGTCACATATCTTTGCTCCGTATGTTTCTTTAAAATACCGCATTCCGTAATTATAGTCTTCTTCGGTAAACGAGTCCGTGGTTTCTCTCGGAATCACAAGATCAAAACCGTATTGATATGCGTCCGCCGCAGTGTGACGACAGCACATGTGAGTATGAAGACCTGCAATTATACAGGTATCAACACCCAGATCCTTTAAAAGAACATTCAGGTCTGTTCCGAAAAAGCCGCTGTAATGGCGCTTCGGCACGATAAAATCACTGTCACATACATTGAGTTCCGGTATAACTTCCGCTCCCTTTGTTCCCGCTATTGCATGATCTCCCCAAAATTCCAATTCTTTGTCCACGTCTTTGATATGACAGTCATTTGAAAAAATAACCGGAATACCGCTTTCTCTGGCCGCATTACAAAGCTCCGCCACGGCAGGAACTATGGCCTTGCCTCTTTCGCAAGCCAATGCTCCCGTGACAAAATCATTAAGCATATCCACAACAATTACCGCATATTTTGACATACATTTACCTCCGTAATGCAATAAACGCCCTTTTATAGGTACAACAATAATACTGTCATATAGTTTAGCATATGACAGTTATGTGTCAAGACATATGTTAACACATATATTTATAAATAAATTTATTTACATTACGGCAATTCCCGCATCGCATAATTTCTTATTAATGCGGTCAAATATTTCCCTGCTTTTGCATCCTATACGATGCATATGTTTTCCGCCCGTAAGTCTGCTTATGGGTGCTGCGCTCTTGTTTTCTGAAACCTTTTTTAAATACATATCCACATCATATCTGGATGATAATTCCAACCTGCCCGTAAGTTCTCCGTATATGGCATGCTCTATGCTTACATCTATTACCACTCCCCCCATGTCAACAATCGTATACAATTCCTCTTCCAAACGATCGTCTCCGTGGTCACATACCAGTGTTCCCACATATGTGTGGTCTTCAAACATTTTCTCCGTAAGAACATATCCTCTTGATGTTGCGGTAATGTCGGTTCCCGATGCCCTCAACAGCGCAATGTCACCCACAATGCTCTGCCTGCTTACATTAAATTGCCTTGCTAGGTCCGAGGCGGATATCGGCCCGTCCGCCTTATTTAACATATCTAAAATAACGGTTTTTCTGTTGCTCATTATTCCCTTCCTTTAATAAGATTATTTGCTTCTTCTTCACTTATTTCCTGAAGTTCATCCATAATTTCAGCATTTCCCATACCGAAAATACTGTCATCAAACGGATCGAAACCGGTTATTCTGTCATTTATTATATCGGGGTTCACCTCTTGCCAATTACCGTCCCTGTAAACAAACGCATTTCCGGCCAATCCGCCTTTTTCGCACAGTACATCACCTTTAACAAGAAGCTTATTCTTTATTAAATAGTATTTAATCATTTTCTTTACCTTTAATACATGATTTAAATATAAATACTAATGATATTTATTTTTCATTTACGAGTTTCCCGGTCATGTGCTCAATATCGATTGCCATCATTTGTACAACATTAACCGACGGAATATGCATTGCAGCTTCAACCGCTTCTGCGGACGGATAGTACTTCTCGGTTAATTTTCTCAGTTTATCTTCCCAAAAGCTCCTGTCGTCAATAAATCGTGCTCTCCCGAACACAATAACACTCGTAACGTTCCATTCCCAGTTTCCTTCGGTTTTATAACCCTGATTCCATACCGTAAAGCACACCTTGTCGCATTTTTTAATTGCATCAATCTTATGTCCGGTCTTTGCACAATGCAGATAGATTCGTCCGTCCGACTCATCATAATAGAAATCAATCGGGACGGTATAAGGATATCCGTCATCACCGATTACCGATAATGCCGCTCTTTTTTCTTCCTTTAAGATTCTTATGCACTCTTCGTCGGAAACCTGTTGTTTTATCCTTCTCATGGGTATAAACATAAATTAATAATCCTTTCCGTAATCCTTCTATCTTACTGCCATATCTTATACACTCGAAATGTACATCGTATTTTACATTCATCAACTGACGATAATGTTCCGGCTTAATTATGAACCCGGCCCGTTTACAATCCGGATATCACAGGTTAAATACTTTCTTGAGTTCCTGCTCTAACGTTCCGTTTTTAGCAAATTGTAAAGTATCAAGGAGCTTAATATTGTTCTTATCAATATGTATCTCATCGCTGAATCCAAGGATATATCTCAAACAAATTCTGTAGATTATTTCTGTCGGTGCACAGCCATATACCTGTTTCGCGAAAATATGATTCAGGCGCTCTGCATCATTCATATAGTATTTCGTTATGAATATTACCAATACTCCGTTCCTCACTGTATATCTCTGACGTTTATTTCTTCTGAATATATCATATTATTTAATCTTCCTAATGTTCGTGTCAGTGATGTAGCTTTATTATAGTATAAATTTGTTAATTTTTATGTATCTGTAAAAACTTAATTATTTCCGTTAATATTCCGAATACAAAAAACGGCATAACCTACAGCCGTGTGTAAGCTATGCCGTCAATTACAAATGTCGGATTATTTTTATTATAATTTATTACATTATATTACATTGTATTCCTTTAATAACTTCTCAATATCCGTATCCTTGATAAAATCAAGAGCTTTATGTACCGCAATTTTCTCTTTCAATACCATTTTCATCTCTGTAAGAGGTCTTCCGTCACGCATACTGATTGTTGCCTTCAACAGGTCTCGTATATCATAGATACTTCCCCAAACCTCAGGGACTCCCCTATCCACGTTCAGAAGTGTATATACCGCTACCATTGCGGTTCTCATGGAATATTCCGTGGTAAATACCGTATCTCTCGGAACTTCGGCAAAGTTACCTATGAAAGCAAAGTTAACGGCGCCTTCCGGAACAACATCAGGTCTGTCTCCTGCGGAACGCGGCATGAAATATGCGCTGGCAAAAGGCATCATAACCGGAATTGTTTTTGCGCTTTGTTCGGCAAGCGTTTCAATCTGATCAACCGGAACGCCGATGTGATACAGCCATTCCATGCATATTTCCTTTCCGGTACAGTCTCTCATGTTCTTTTTTACATAATCACCGGGACGGTTGGTATGAAGTCCGTAAAGCCATACAAGGCACTGATCCTTAGGCTGTGAATGGAACTGTGGCTGTCTGTTGATTGTCCAGCTGAGAAGCCATCCTGAATCTCTTGCTGTAACAATTCCTCCGGTTACGACCTTACCTGAAAGCGGATCGCGTTGACAGATATTTTTAATATACGGAAGAATTTTATCATCCAAAGTATTTACGGTTACTCCCATCCAGTTACATTCTTCCGGATTGCCATAGAACTTCTCAGGATGTCCGAATGAAGAATCCTGCTCTGCAATCTTGCGCCACAGGTCAAATGAACCGCCCGGGCGAACTTCTTTGATAAATTCACATGTCTTATCCTGTCCTCCGATGGAAGAATTTTCCACATTGCTGCCGTTTGTGATAAACAGGTAATCATCCTCCGTCAAATCCAAATACTCTTTATTGCCTTCCGAAAGCAATTCAACGCGTTTTGCCGTTTTTTTGCCGTCATGAATATCGAAACGAACGTCCGTCACCTGAGTATTGAAATGGAACTGCGCGCCGTGTTCTTCCAAATAATGCACTATCGGAAGTATCATGGACTCATACTGGTTATATTTTGTGAAACGAAGTGCTTTAAGGTCAGGCAAACCGTCAATGTGATGGATATATCTCTGCATATATCTCTTCATTTCAAGTGCGCTGTTGCAGTCATAGAACGCGAACATTGTACGCCAATATGTCCAGAAATTGCTGTTTAATACCTCTTCATCAAAAACATCCGTAATTCTCTTTTCCTCAAGAAATTCATCAGGAGTAAAAATTAAATGTGTAAGCTGCATGGCCGCCTTATCGCTTAGGCCAAACTTTCCGTCCGTATGAGCGTTTTGACCCTGTTTTTCTGTCACACGGCAGAGTGAGAAGTTAGGATCTTCCTTATTGAGCCAATAATACTCATCCAGCACACTGACTCCTTCCGTTTCTATGGACGGAATGGAACGGAACAGATCCCACATAACCTCAAAATGGTTATCCATTTCTCTTCCGCCGCGCATTACATATCCGATTTCCGGATAATTCCAGCCGTCACAGGCTCCGCCCGCAATCGGGTCACGTTCAAAGAAATGAATATTTTTTCCGGGCATCTGTGCGTCTCTTATCAAAAAGCACGCCGCCGACAACGCCGCAAGTCCCGTTCCTATAAAATACGCAGATTTATGCTCCACTCCTTCCGGTTTCTTTGGACGTGCAAAAGCCTCATAATTTCCGCTTGAATAATACATAACAGTACCTCCTTCGTTATTACGCCATACCTTTATATACAGCTATAGTGTAGCTTTCCGAAATTCTTACTACAATCAACAAAGAGACGCCGCTATCGAAACATTTGATAGCAACGCCTCTTTGTTGAAATTTTTGTCATTTTCACGTATATGTTATGTATTAATATTATATGCGGGGTCTGTCCGTCCTGTATTTTTCCAACATTCCATATCCGGATTATTTGTTTTTAATAGAGAATAAAGATGAAGTTATTGATTTGCTAGTTAAAAGTAACACTAATTCAAAGTATTTCTTTTTGAGTTTTCTATTAGATTCATTTACAGATGCAAAATATCTAGATAATATTGAAAATTTTTTAAAAGAACAGCAGAATAATGAAAATAAATATACTCTAAATTTATTAACAATTGTTAACTATTCAAAATACGATTCTAACATAATTGAGAATTACACAAACGAAATACTTAAATCTGATGATTTTGGATTAATAATAAGTTACACAAATTGTTTAGCAAACAATTTAGAAGAAATTCAAAAAATGTATGATTCATTCGATAATAAAGATATTTTAGAATGTTTATATTTAAAAATTGTCGATAGTCATGTTGATTATAAAGGATATATGGGATTCTTATTGGTTAAAAATAATTGCAATTTTTTTAGACAAATAATTAACAATAAAGGAATCCACCGAATTGGTAAAATTAGTATGATAATAGCAAACATATGGAAAGATAGCAATTCAGATGCAATAATATTAAACATATATAATGAGATATTAGATTCAAAATTTGGTTATTTAGATTTACATTATTTGTTTAATCATTCCAATAATGATATCAAAGAAATACAGAATACATGGTTAAAAAAGTATATTGAATCTAACAAAAATAATAAAGAAAAAATTAAATACATATTCTATATAATATGTGAGAGAGATAAAGAATCCAAAGAAGAATTAATATTATGGTTATTAGAAATAAATAATGATTTTGAAATATTTAAATCTATTTCATTCTTTTCAAACTCTGAATCATGGAGCAATAGTAGAATACCACTAATTGAAAATAAAATTAAATTTTTAGAAGATTTAAAAAGCAAAATCTTGGTTAAAAGTGATATAAAATATATTTCTCATATTAATCATATAAATTCTATCATTAATTGGTACAAAGATGAAATCAAAAAAACTAAAGTAGAAGAATACCTAGATGATTTTTACAATTGATATTAAAAAATTTATTATTAGATTTATAATTGTATTTAGAAAGAGAACAAAGTTCGTAACTTGTATGTGATTCGCTCCGGAAAGGTCGGTGCGTCCGTTACTGTCTCTTCACTGATCCCTGTCAGTCTTGTATTGAAATAATCAAACTATGGTAAAACAGGTTAGTTCACCGGCAAAGGCATCTTTACAATTATCCAGGAATCAAAAGGCGAAGGTGCTACTCTCTGTGGCAAGCTCAAATCCGGAACCGGGAGGATCTCTCTGGATTTCGCCAAAAAGATATAATGCGTATCATCACAGGGTCTATGGGAGTTATCTCCTTCAGACCCGTTTTTTTATTTATCTTTTTTCGGCCAAACTGCCATCTCGCCTCCATTTAGCAGTGAGGAACTTCCTCAGATTGGAGGCAAAATATGCAAGAAAACATTACAGCTTCAATGCCGGATTCTACTTTTCCGAAGCCAATACAACAGTCTGATATTCAACAAGATTATTACTTTTTACAGGCGCAAAAGGTTTCAGAAAAGATGCTGTCGCTTGGACTTATTTCCTTGTCGGAATTCAACAAATTAACTGAGATAAACCGTAAAACATTATCCCCGTTTTGGGTTGAGATTATACCCAAAATTCCTTGATATATAATGGATTCAGAGCTAATATGTGACACTAACAAAGGTATGTGAACTACCATGAAGAATGTAACCAAAATCGACTGTGTGCAAAAGAATACCACCATAAATAGTAGGCTCCAAGTTGCCGCCTACTGTCGTGTTTCAACAGGTAGTGACGCTCAATTGGAAAGTCTTGAGGCTCAGAAAAGCCACTATGAACAATACATTAATTCTCATGAGGATTGGCAGTTCGCCGGTCTCTACTTTGATGAAGGTATAACCGGTACCAAAGCCGAAAAACGTCCGGAACTGCTCCGCCTGATTACGGATTGTGAAGCAAGGAGAATCGACTTTGTAATCACCAAGTCCATCAGCCGATTTGCCCGAAACACTCTCGACTGCCTCCAATACATCCGGCAGCTGAAAGACAAAAACATACCTGTTTATTTTGAGAAGGAAGCCATCAACACACTGGACGCTAAGGGCGAGGTGCTGATCACAATCATGGCGAGCCTTGCCCAGCAGGAAAGTCAGTCAATGAGCCAGAACATCAAGTTGGGACTTCAATACCGCTACCAGCAAGGTAAGGTTCAGGTCAATCACAATCGCTTCCTTGGATACACCAAAGACGATGACGGGCACCTGATCATTGATCCGGAGCAGGCAGAAATCGTAAAACGGATCTACCGAGAATATCTCGAAGGCTCCAGCATGGATAAGATCGCCGACGGGCTCATGGCTGACGGTATCCTCACCGGCGCTGGCAAGACAAAATGGCACACCAGCACCATCAACAAAATTCTCCGCAACGAGAAGTACATGGGTGACGCCATGCTTCAAAAAACCTATACCACAGACTTCCTGACAAAGAAGCGGATCAAGAATAACGGCACCGTTCCTCAATACTACGTCGAAGGCGACCATAAAGCGATCATTCCAAAGGAGCTCTTCATGCAGGTGCAGGCAGAGCTTGTCCGTCGCCGAGTGGTTCATGTCAGCCCGACAGGCAAGAAACGCAGCTTCTCATGCAATCACTGCTTTGCACAGATGGTTTTCTGTAGAGACTGCGGCGAACTTTATCGGCGCGTCCACTGGAACAATCACGGCTGCAAGTCCGTCGTCTGGCGCTGCATCAGCCGCTTGGAGCCCACCTCCGCCGAAAAGAACTGTACCAATCGGACGGTTAACGAGCTCCTGCTGCAGGACGTTACGGTCAAAGCCATCAATCAGATTCTCACTAAGAGAGACGTCTTCCTGAAAACCTTACAGCAAAACATCGCCAAGGCCGTGATCAACGCTGATACACTCTCGCCGGACGGCATTCAGAGTAGGCTCTTGGAACTGCAAAAAGAGCTCATCAAGAAGGCGAACAATAAACAGGACTACGATGCCATCGCCTACGAGATTTTTCGGCTCCGCAACCAGAAAGAACAGTCCGAGGTCGACAGCCATCACCGGGAAGAAGCTATGAACCGAATCAAGGAACTGCAGGACTTTATCGCCGGACAGGAAACCGACATCACAGAGTTTGATGAGGCTCTGGTCAGAAAACTCATCGAGAAGATCATCGTCTTCGACGACCAATTCACCGTGGAATTCAAGTCCGGGATTACAATTGACATCGAAGCATAAAAATAGCAAGTCACACTAATGGTCATTAACCATATAGGCGACTTGCTATTTCATGTTTAGATCATTGGCGATGGCTTCAGTATATCTTCAAGCGTTTCTATCAACTTTCTGATGTATGGGAAGAGCTTATTATCATCAAAATCCACCAATTGCAAAATTGCATCTTCCAGTGAAAAAGAATACCTGACATCACTAATATCTGATGCCATCTGTATCTTCTCTCCCGTGTCTTTATTTTGAACATAAAAGCCCATCACTCGCCCAGAAGATAACTCTTCAATTTCCTGATATGCTGGTCTCCCTTTATGCTTACAAAAATTATAACGTTTCCTTATTTCCGAATCAGAAAAATCATTCCAAAAATCAATAATCTGATCGAAGGCAGGAATAAATTCAGGGCACATCATTTTCAGGTACTCAAAGGGATTATTCACAGCGGTAGGTGATGTCACGTTTCGTTCAGCGCTTCTAAGTAATGTTGCCGCCTCATCAATAGGTCTTATTCCGGATAAATCTACTCTTTTTCCCTGCTGGTTACAGGCAAATTCTGCCGACACATAACATAACGTCCAAGACATATCTACGATAGCATTATAATAAAACAATGCAGTCTCATAAAAATGTGACCTAAAAATCAACTTAAAGGCTTTATCAGTTACATCATCCTCAACTGGATTAAACCAATGTTTCCAATCATCGGTTTCAGTCTCTCTCAAAAATATACGAGCCGCTGAGTATTGTTCGACAAGCTCTTTTTGTTTTGAACGAAAAAACAAATCGTGATTGTTTGGCAGCCTTGTTCCAACTAAGTTAAATGTTACTGATGACGGCTTATCTAATGAAAATATATCTGTAGTAAAATCCATCCAACTCCTCCTCTGACATCTATCTCAAAGCCACAACCACCCAACATCTAACTCGGCAACGGGGCATATTGACATCTATCAAGGCAACGGGGCTCTCACACTTTTTGAGCCGGATTGCCCTTGGATAAGTTACCGAGAAGCGTTTGCTATGCTCGATGCCACATTTGCCTGATTGCACGAAAACCGCAGCAGTATACTTAAGCTTTCGCGTCTATTTTTCTTTGACCCTTGACATCAATACTACCGTCTCCACATGGGTTGCGAAAACACTATGAATGTCAAACCACCCATTTTTAGGGGTTCGCTCGTAACGGGGAACATATCCACGGCATTTTTTACATTTTCGCCGTAGTCGGAAACTTATCAATGTCTTTTTTGACAATTTCATCGTACGGGGGGAACATATCAAAGCTGATTTTGACCTTTGCTCGTACACGGGAACATATCGATACACATACAAAATCAAACTAATCCTATACAAGATAATTATTCATTAAAATAATATCTATCAATAGTGTACGGAATCATCTCTAAAATATCCTCTTTTGGTATATCAACCGAACTAGTTCCATCAAATTCAATTTCGTAATTATAATCAAAAAATATTTAGCAGCATAATATGAAATAAATTGATAAATTATGCTATCAACATTGTGTTCTTGTATATTTTTGAATGGTAATTTAAATTTAACAATATACGCTTTCCCATTACACCTCAAGCAATCATATAAATCTAATCGTTTTTCCTTTAAAGCCCATCTTGCTAATTCTCCACCAAGATTTTCACAAAATTGCTCATACCCGGCGCTACTATCAGCTTGCAGTAACGAATTACCAGAGAAAAAACAAACTTGAGTTTTTCTCCCAGTCCTTGAATACTTACGATTATATTCATTTTCAATTAAAGAAATTGCTTCTTCTATTTTCTCCTTTTCCATTCCAATTTTAAAATAGGTATTTCTCATATTTTCACTATAAGAATCCCACGAATTTGTTTTCAATCCGTTGTCTGTGATAAAAGATTTTTCAAGAACTCTTGTAGAATGGTAACAAACCAACTCATGCCTATATAAAACATTTCTCAATTTATCATATAAATCATATGAACTACTCGCAAATGGATTCAAATAATCCTCAATTGCAATTCTAACATCTACCTCATAATTAACTTTTCTTGACTTAATAGCAGCAATAATTTCTTTAGGTAATTGTTCTATCTTTATTATCTTTATAATAAATGCTATCTTCGCCAAACTTGTTAATCATGTGTGCTTTCAACATTAATTCCCAGGCATTACAGATAAAGAAACTAAAACCTTCAACTCTATATTTAATTGTTGGCTTATTATAAATCTCTATAGCCATCACAAAGGCTTCTTTTGATTTTTCTAGTAGTTTGTCTTGAATCATATTTCCTCCATATGCGCAATTAGAGCACGTTACTTTTTCCTAAATTACATTTATCACACAATGTCTGAAGATTATTCTCAACGGTCTCTCCACCTTTAGACCACGGAACAATATGATCAACATGCAATACAACTGATGCATCCTTTGCCGGAGATGCCCCACAAGCACAACATGAAAAATTATCCCTCTGTAAAACCCTAAATCTAAGCCTTAGATTAATATCTCTCGGTGTTTTCCTTCGATTTATTTTTTTCGTTTCAGGTGCTCTTTCTTCACTAAGATTATTTTCTACAGTAATATCTTTACCATTTTCTTCGTTTTCTTCATTTATATATTGTAAAAATGCTTGTAGCGCACCTCTCCATCCTCCAAATCTTCTACTATACGTGTTTAATGAATATTTAGAATTCCCACTTTTTATATCTGTTGTTGTAGGTTGACTTCCCTTTTCTATCCATAAACGTTCTATTTCTTCGTAAAGATCAGTATCTTTTATTACCTTATAACCTGTTCCTGCTAGGCTCGCAGCATCTAAAACGCTGTTCCACGATTTAAATCTTGATAACAATGTTTGAACTTTATACTTACCATATTCCGAATACTCTTTTGTCGTTACTGAATTCTTGCTCAACATTTCAGCTATTCTCACAACATCATCAATCAATTCTTTATTATCAATTCTTTTATAATCACCTTGTTTTCGTTCAGTTCTCAAACCTGCCGCTTCCAAAACACCTATCCAACTCCCCCAACGACGAAGAAATGGAGTTGCTGAATACACTCCTTCTTTCTCATATAAAGATCTAGATATATATTTCTCTGGGTACTTTTCTGAAATTCTTCTTATATCATCCAACAAAGCATCATCTGACAAGTCTCTATGATATTCTTTCAGCTCAAATTTCATAATCCATTTCTCCTCTTTTCTCTACTAGTCGATTCACAATTTACAGTCATACATCCTGTATTCACAACCCTACCGAATATCCATAGTGTTGTTATAACCTACCCTTATATCAATAGTGTAGCCACAACTATACCCCTTATCAATTCTGTAGCCACAACTATACCTTAAATCGTACATTTTATCACTTCAATGAAATACACTTTGAAACAACACTCTGTATATCTTCACGATTGTGCAGGAAACATATCAACTACCACGAGCACCCATTTAAGCCATTTTTCGGACTTTTCTACTTGTCTTTTCTCGTAATTAATACTACCGTCTCCACATGCCCCGTTCCCGGGAACATATCCACTACCTTTCCGCGAACCAATCTGTACCCGTCTTTATAAAACAGCTTTAAGTCCCTTGCAAGAGAAGTTGGCTTACATGATATATATACAATATTCTCCACTCCGTATTCCAATATCTTCTTCAGGGCTTTGGCATTTACGCCGTCCCTCGGCGGGTCAAGAATGATAATGTCCGGCTTAACCTCCACATCATCAAGGGAAGTGAGCACATCTCCCGCCAAAAAGTCACAATTATCAAGCCTGTTAAGATTTGCATTATCCTTTGCGGCCTCCACGGCTTCCTCAACTATTTCTATTCCGACAACTTTCTTTGCAACCGGAGCAAGCATTTGCGCAATAGTTCCGGTTCCGCTGTACAGATCGTATATAACGGGTTTTTCGCCCCTTTCAATCATTTTATCCGTGTAAACAATATCTCTTACCACGCTGTACAGCTTTTCTGCCCCCTTTGAATTTGTCTGAAAAAATGAAAACGGAGTGATTTTAAATTCAAGTCCGAGCAAATTTTCCGTTATATAATTTTTTCCGTATAGTAAATTCAATTTATCGCATTTTACAGCATCAGCAACCGAATCATTTTCTATATGCATAATTCCCGCAATTTTGCCTTCCAATTCTATTTCAGAATCAAGAAGTGCGTCTTTATATTTTTTAATAAATTCCGATGTACGCTCCGAATCCGAAGTCGTAGTAACAATTGCCACCATGATTTCACCGTTAAAAGCACTTCTTCTCAAAAGCAAGTGTCTTAATACGCCTTCTCTTGTCATTGTATGATAATAATCAAGCTTCGACTCATTTGCCATTTGACGGGTTTTTTTTACGATTTTATTGAAATCTTCATGTACAATCAGACATTCATCTGCGGGAGAAATGGCGTATTTGGAATTTCTTCTGTGCATTCCTATTACGATTTCTCCGTCTTTTACCTCGTCTCCGAAACTGTATTCCATTTTGTTTCTGTATTCATATACATTCGGACTCGGAACCGCTTCATCAAATAATTCATTGCTTATTTTAAAATATTCATTATCTTCCGACACATACGGTGTTTCTCCCTCCCCCGTATATGCACCGTTGTGGATTTCATCAAGAGCGGTCCCCATAATTCTCACGATTTCTTTTCGTTTCATTTCAAGTTGAGCGGTATAATTCATCGGAAGATATACACATCCGCCGCACTCTCCGAATACCGGACACCTTTTTTCCGTTTCATACTCCGACTTTTCTAAAATATTCGTCAGATTTCCCGAAGATTGCTTCTTTAATCTGAACTCGATTTTCTGTCCCGGGATGACATTTTTTACAAGTACGGTTTTGCCGTTATCTTCCTGATTATCGGCTTCAACCACCTCAACTTCCGCCCTTGCCGGAAAATATATTCTGTCCGTTACTATTCCTTTGTATAACTCTTTTCGCTTCATTTTTATTAATGCTCCTGTTTTTCTGCTTTATGCCCATAATACGAATATCGTATGTAAAATAACACGCTTCATATCGTCATATGCTTTTCCGTATTTATCAGCCCTGTCCGACTGCATAAGATTCTTTATATTCAGACTTTCATCAATTTTATCTGTTATTATTCCGTCTGCTCCTCTTGAATAAAATCTCGCCATTCCCATGGGAGTATTTACGGTCCATACAATGACTTTTTTCCCGGTCGCCTTTATCTTATCGATATTTTCCGGAGTAGCCACCTCTTCCTCAAGGATAAGCTCATCGGTAGCGAGATTTTCAATTTCTCCGAATGCCGCGTAACACAAATACCCTGTTTCCGCATTTGGGTGTTTCTCTTCCATATATTTCATCAATTTGTAATTAAAACCCACAAATACAACCTGATTCAGCATTCCCTTATTTTTCACTATCCCGTAAATGTCATCCGCCATTTTTTCATCTGCCGTTTTTCCTTTAAGTTCTATGTATAAAACAATCTTCCCCTTTACGGTATCGAGCATTTCCTCCAGAGATGCTATCTGACCCGATTCCTCACTGTGCAAACTGTCCTTAATTTCAAGTTTTTTTATTTCTTCAAGGGTTAATTCCGATGATGTTTTTTTATTACCGGTCAGCCGTTTAAATGTATCGTCATGGTTGATTATATATTTATTGTCCTTTGTTCTTTGTACATCGACTTCACCGCCCCATACACCCTCTTCTATTGCTTTGTTTAATCCCTGAACGGTATTCTCATCACCCAAATTTCCGCCTGCTCTGTGGGCTATTATATTGGTATTTGCAACTTTCGGGAATTCTTCATCAAAATTGCCTGCGGTAAAAATACTTGAAAATAACAGAAAAACGGAAAATATCCCGCTCGCAATATACATATAAGCATAATCTCTGCGAGTCGATATATACATTTTCCCGTGTTCTCCCGTATATAAATCATACATTTTCGTAAGTGTCAAATAATGCATCGGTATAAATATTAATATAAATATTCCCGCAACGGATAATACAAGATAAGACATAAATGTCAAAAACGCTCTGTACACATCTTTATCGTCTATTTTAACGAAAAAAATCGCAAACGCAGCTATTCCGACTATAACTCCCGCAATAATAAGCGCCACCATGACACTTTTTAATATGAACTTAAAGTATGTCCATACGAAATTATTCCAATTTTTTTTGATCAGTTCCGCGGCATGTTCTCTTGCCTCCGTCGTAGCTTCTTTTCCTATAATTAAACAGTGAAACGTAAATATGTTAAATACCGTAAAAACGAATGCAAGTAAGACTCCGAAATAATACAGTATGGTAAAGAGTATATTTTGATGTATAAATGACACTATAAAATTAGGCAAATACAGGTTTTCCGTCAGAGATATGGCGTTCAGACCAACTCCCGCAAGCGGAAGAATAAAGGCCATATACATCAGCATAAAAAATCCGAAGGGATTGTTAAAGTATTTTAATGAAAGAAACGCCTCTTTAACAACCTCTAATGTACGAACCGGTTTATTATGCAAAATTTTATTGCTTAATATTATCATGGCATTTACGTCAAATACCATGTATACCGATAATATCACCAGACCTATCAGCATTATTCCCCATCCCTGAACGGATGTAAATAAAAACGGAATATCTCCGCTGCCGATTACCGCTCTGTCGCTTGTCCAAAGAATTCCTCCTCTTGCATATCTGAACGCCAGATCAACAAGCAACAGAAACGCTTTTGTAAGTATCTGATACCGCAATATAGTCGGTATACATTTTTTATATTTAAAAAACGGTTCTCTTTCTATTTTTCTTATCATGCTTAAAATCTTATTTTACTTCCTAATATAATGATTATATATTCTGTCAATACGGCTGTATTTTTACTTTTACCGATAACCGTATAAAATATATTCCACTACTATAACAAAAATGCATTCCATATGATACTGTTATCGCCTTCGGGCTTAAAAATCATATAGAATGCATTCTGTTTATAGTTTGATTATATCATAATATTTCGTATTGTCGGCTGAGTTAACATTTTCATTTACAAGTTTTTCTCCGTTTGATGAAACTTTGTAACTCTTTGTTATGTCCTTTGTTGTGTTTCCGAAGGAACCGTTTGCGGCAATATAAATGTTGTCATATTCAACCGTAAAATATAATTTTTCCGTTCCTTTGCCGTTTGAAACCGTAGCACTGTATACCATATACAATTTGTTTTCAGGCCCGTCAAACTCTTTCGACTTATCCGAATTATTTTCAGCCGATGAACCATCCGAAGCTTTTGTTTCTTCACTGTTGTCACCGTTTGAAGATGTTGTTTCTCCGTTATCTGCTCCGTTTTCCGTTTCAACCGATTTCTTCTTTAAGAAATAAACATCCGAAAGTTTAATGTCCGATGCGGTTTCTTCATTCGGCTGTGTCAAATATCCGACATTGTTTGTTGCGGTATATAACATTCTGAATGTTTTATCCGCCGTCTGATTTGTAATCATGGAAATATTGTCGGCGTTGAGCTTATTTTTATATTCATCGGTTATTTTACCGGAGTCTGTTACATATGTGCTGAGACCGTTTATTTCAATCTTCGTCTCGGTGGAAACCGGAACGTAACCCTGATCGGCTATAATATGAATGTCCGACGTACATGTTATTGTCACCATTTCACCGTTACTCAGATTAGTTGTCTTATCAGCCTTATATTCAAGTTTTTTAAACAATTCGTTATCCGAGCTGTTAACAATACTTAATGTCGCATCAGGACTTATACCCTTTATATCTACCGTTACAAATGAAAAAATATCCGTTTTTTCACCTTCTTTTATGTTTTCGGCTTTGTAGGCAAATTTATCGCTTCCGACATTTTTGTTTATATAATCCGATAACTTTTGATTGCCGTTAAGGATATCTTCAGGCTGAACAAAGTAAATATCAAAGTTATTGCCGTTTGACAAATCCTTAGAATCTGTTTTTGCCTCAAGTTTGTCGACATACTGCTTTGTAAGGTCTTTTAATTCACCGTCATTTTCACCGTCCGTCAAAGCATTGTATAAATCATCTTTTTTAATGCTTATATCTGCCGTGGCATAATTGTTTACGCCTTTGTAATTAACCGTCACATAATCGGATAATTTAATTTTTTTTCCGGTAAATACGGTAAAAACCAATATCAATATTACTGCGACCGCAATTCCCGCAGCCACAAGTACAGATGTTGTTATTTTAGCTTTTTTTGACATATATACTCCTTAATCGATTGTGTTACATAAACAAAGCATAGTATACTATCTGCAATTTACCAAAGCAAATAATTTAAGGTTTATTTATATTTATAAACTTTGTTGCCCCGGTTATTTATTGTTTTATTAAATATTCTTTATGCGAAATATGTAGGTATTTACGGGTTTACACGGCTGAATTTCATGTTAATTTATGTCGCCTGTCGAACGAAAACATGCGGAATGATATGCATTTATTTCATTTATTAAACGAAAACATATAGAATGATATTCGTTTATTTAATTTATCGGACGAAAGCATGCGAAACCGTATATATTTTTATTGATTATTATACGAAGCTCTTGGCTGAGAAATTGATTATATTATATTGTGTAAAATATAATTTTATGATATAATTAATTCACATTTTAAAGTTACATTTAATACACTGTAATTAACATTATAGGCTGATTGAACCGTTGTCTGATATACCTGATTCAGTTTATATTATATAAATAAAAGTGATTACTGATTACGGAGGTTTCTGTAGTGAACGAATACGATATCATAATTATAGGTACCGGTCCTGCCGGACTAAGTGCTGCGCTTACTTCAACAATAAGGAATAAAAAAATATTACTTTTCGGAGATATTCATTCAAGTAAAAAAGTATACAAGGCTCACCTAATAAACAACTATCTCGGTCTGCCTTCCGTTTCGGGAGAAGAATTGGCAAAGGCCTTCCTTGAGCATATTAAAAAATTCAATATTGAAATCAGAAACGAAAGGGTTGCCAAAATATATCAGGTCGGCGAAAAATTCGCGGTCCAGGTTGGTCAGGAAATGATTCCGACAAAGACAATTATCCTTGCAACTGGCGTTGTTATGTCCAAACCGTTTCCGGGAGAAGATGAACTTCTCGGAAAGGGAGTAAGTTACTGTGCAACATGTGACGCCGCATTATATAAAAACAAAGATGCCATTGTGGTTTCATACAGTCCGGAATTTGAACATGAAGTTGATTTCTTAGCTGAATATGCCGATCATGTAACGTATATGCCTGTATACAAGTACGATTCCATTGAATTTAACAGAGATAATATTTCGATTGTCAACGAAAAGCCCGTTTCAATACTAAGTCTTGAAGACGCTTCCAAAGAAGATGGTATTGATCCCGCTCTCCTTGAGGTGAAAGAAGACCCTAACGCAAGTCCCTTTGCTCCGAAACTGGATCCTGTATTTTTGAAGACAAATGAATCAATACACAAAACGGACGGTGTCTTCATCCTCAGAAGTGCAATATCACCCGGTAAACTGATAGACGGCTTAAAAACCGTGGGACCTCATGTTGAAGTTTCCAGAAGAATGGAAACCAATATACCGGGAGTATTTGCATGCGGCGATATTGCCGGAGAGCCTTATCAATATATTAAAGGCGCAGGCGAAGGCGACTCGGCCGCCATATCCGCAGCTGAATATATAGATAAATTATCCCACAGTCATAGTGAATAATATATAATGCATAAAAATCATACGGCAACATTTTTACCATACAATGTCTTAACATAAATATTTCCTTAGGTTTATCAATAAATGCGGAATGACTTTAATATGCCCCATAATGGGGCATATTAAAGTCATTCCGCATTTATTATTATATTTACTTATAAATATTTAAAATTAAATATTTCATCTTCAACGTATTGTCGTATGTTTATATTATTGATTTATTTTCTTTATGATTTTGGCGGGTACGCCGGCGACAATCGTATCCTCCGGCACATCTTTCGTTACCACGGCTCCTGCGGCTATAATTGCTCCGTCACCTATTGTTACTCCGGCCAAAACCGTAACATTTGAGCCAAGCCATACATTTTTCCCGATTTTAATCGGTCCCGGCAATAGATTTCCCCTCTTTTTCGGATCCTGATTATGGTTTAATGTAGCCAAAACAGCATTATGCCCTATTAAAGTATTGTCACCTATCCAAATACCGCCCTGATCCTGAAAATGACATCCTGAATTAATAAATACATTTTTCCCGAAGTGGATATTTTTTCCGCAATCGGTATAGAACGGAGGAAACATGCTGAATGCCGGAAAATCAGGCTGTGCCGTCAACTTTCGCATTAATTCCAGCAACTCTTCCGGAGTATGGTAAGTATTATTCATCTCCGCCGTAATTCTCAAGGCTTCCTGCGACAACCTGTTCATCATTAAATGATAATCCGACCCTTCTTCAATTTCATCTCCTGAGTTCATTTTTTCAAGAAAAGTTTTTAAATCCATAATATTAATCCAACTCCCGGTTAACTTTGATAAAATTTTTAATTTTATATTAAGCGTATCTTACGCTCCGTCGGTATACATAAAACCCCTGAGTCTTTATTATCATGCCCACGGATCCTCTGATTTAGGAGTTTTGACTCCCACAAGCAGATGTTGTTCCCATAGAAACCATTTTCCGTCGCTTCCCCGCATGCGCAGCTTTACGGGTCTCGGACTGTCCGCACCTCCGCACGGAATAAATAATTTCATATATCCATCTTCAGAGTTTGAATACGAATTGCTCTCAATATCAATAGTAAACGGTTCTGAAGGTGTATAATTATTGTCCGGAACAGATCCTCTGAAGTAAGTAAACGGCAAATATGTTTTGCCGTCGCGATATCTGTCATTAATAAATGAAATATCCTGTTCGTTCATAGGGCGCGGCCCGCGAAGAAAATTCAGCATTTCGGTTCCGATTTCCCTGTCAGCCGCATATGCACAAAGCGCAAGCACGGTCAATGCCGCTGTCTTAAACGGAGTGTCAAGACATGCTTCCGGCAATGCCTGCATTTCTGCCAAGCTTTCAGGCAGTGCATTAAAAACAAAAGTCTCTCTCTTTTTAACTGTCTCGCCTAAAGTATTATTTACCGCCTGTTTTGCCGTATTTTTAAATTTATCGAAAATGCTCATAACTATTCCTCCATACACTACTGTCTGAGTACCGATTAATTCAATCAATGAATTAAATCATATGTATGAATATGCTTATATAGAATCATTTATAAATCATAAGACATGATAAACATATGATTCTCCGATTATGTTTCATATTCGATTATATTATGCATAAATGAATACACCCAATCAATAATACCGCTGTAGCAGATACAATACTTATATATATCTTTTATTTAATATCTTTTGGACAAGCTCCTTATCGGTCTTTGTTTCGGAAAATAAATCCAATAATCTTTCCGTCACTTCTTCCCTTTTTACTCCGTTTAACGCCTTGTGAATAATGTCAACGGCTGCCAATTCATCTTCATTCAACAACAAATCATCTCTTCTTGTGCCTGATTTATAAATATCGATTGCAGGAAACACCCTTTTTTCCTGAAGTTTTCTGTCGAGTATAAGTTCCATGTTTCCCGTTCCCTTAAATTCCTCGAAAATAACCTCATCCATTTTACTTCCGGTTTCAATAAGAGCCGTTCCAAGAATTGTCAGGCTTCCGCCCTCTCTGATATTTCTGGCAGCTCCGAAAAACCTTTTAGGCATATACAGCGCTGAAGGATCAAGTCCTCCGGAAAGAGTTCTTCCGCTTATCTGTACGGTCTGATTGCTTGCTCTTGTAAGTCTTGTTATGCTGTCCAACAGTATTACGACATCCTTACCGGATTCGACAAGACGTTTAGCTCTTTCTATAGTCATATCGGCCGCCCTCTTATGATGATCCGGCTGCTCGTCAAATGTTGAATAAATGACATCTACTCTATTGCCCGTAATAGACTCCTTAATATCCGTAACCTCTTCGGGTCTCTCATCTATAAGAAGAATCATAAGATAAATGTCCGGATATTTATGTGTTATGGAATTTGCAATTTTCTTTATTAAAGTTGTCTTTCCCACCTTGGGTGGAGCCACTATCATGCCTCTTTGTCCTTTTCCTATGGGAGAAAGCAAATCAATAATTCTTGTGGCAATATCATTATTATTTTCAATTTCAAGAGATATTTTCTCCTCAGGATAAATAGGGGTAAGATTATTAAATATTCTTCTCTTTTCGAGCTTGCTTATCTCAACATCATTTATCTTTTCGATATATATGAGGGCCATAAATTTGTCTTCAGGTTTATTTCTTCTCTTAAGTCCCTCTATCTGATCGCCTGTCTTAAGATTAAATCTTGTAATATGAACCGGAGAGACATATACATCATTCGGTCCCGGCAAAAAATTGTCGCATCTTAAGAAACCGTATCCGTTTTCATTTTCAACAATTTCAAGAATTCCGACTACCTTTTCCGGCTCCGTTCCCTCTACGGCATACGGATCCGTATTATCGGATATACGGTTGCCGTTTCTGCTTCCGTACCTTGATTCTTCGTATTTATTTCTGTTGTAACGATTATCGGCATCCGAATATCTGCTGCCTGAACCGGCGGAATCTTCATATCTCTCCGTCGTTGTATGATTCGACACGGAATCGTCATTTTTCACGGCGGTGCCTACGTTACTTATTTCATCACATTTGTCAATATTTAAGTCGTAGTTGCAAAGAACATCAATAAGATCATCTTTTCTGAGAGATGATATTCCCTTTATTCCGTTTTCTTTGGCAATTTTTTTTAACTCTAAAATGGGCAAATGCTCAAAACGCTCTCTGTTGCGCATTTTATATTCTCCTATTCATCTTGCACGGAAAAGTATCGAAGTGATAAACCTCAATAAACGCCTGAGACTCAGGCTGTTAAATCAAAATAAAATTACCTAGTAAATAATAGTGACATATTTATAAAAAGTCAAACTTCACAATGTGTTTTATACTAAATCCGTATTTATCCTTTCAATTATAATAACCGCACATTTCAACATTTCAATTCCAGACAGTCAATTAATTATTAACCGTATTTTATTCGGTCGTTTAGCTCCCGGTTCTTAACCGTACCTTATTCAGTCTGCTATATTCCCGTCGTTAATCTTCGTTCCCGTTACCGATTACCGTCTCCATACGATGCAATATTTCATCCAGACTGAAATATCCGCTTTTTGAAATAAACAGTTTACCATATGTAAATGACAATACTGCAGGCGAAGATAAAATCCCCATTTGAGCAGAAAGTTCCGTATATTTTTCTATGGGAATATATCTCATTACCACATTTTCATGATTTCTGCTCCAAATATCCAATTTATGATAAATAGATTTACACGGAGCACAATTTTCTGTTCCGAATTGAAATATAACAAAATCATTATTTTTTATTATATCTTCCGGAACCTCTTTTTCCTCTATCTCTTTAAACATATTATTCAATTTTAATTTCCGGTTGAATATCCGCTAAACCGTCATTTAACGTTTTTCACATAATTAACTTCCGGCTGTTCATCTGAAGTATTATGACTCTGCCGTCATCTGACTTAAATTCGGCGGCACTCTGTGAAATCTTACTTTTCTTCCGTCTTTTCGTTATTCAATTCGGCAAGGACTTTTCCTAATGCACCAACAAAAAAATCTTCCTGCTGCGCGCCGGAAATGCTGTATTTGTTATTAATTACAAAGAACGGCACTCCCCTGATACCGAATGCATTTGCATCAGCCTCGTCTTTTCTTACTTCATCGGAAAAATCGTTTCCGTCCAATACATTTTCAACTTCAGATTTGTCCAATCCGGCTTCAACCGCAATTCTAATCAGAACATCTCTATTATTAAGCTCTTCGTTTTTTCCGAAAAATGCATCAAACAGCGAAAGAATCATTCTGTTGGCAAGTCTCTTGTCGCCTTTGGAATAAGCCAGCTTTGTTAGCCTGTGTACATCGAAAGTATTGGTGTATTTTGCCGTTTTAAGGAAAAAGTCTATTCCCTCCGCCAACCCCATTTGCTGAATTGATTCAAGCTGAGCATTTGCCTGTTCTTCAGTTATTCCGTATGTAGCAGCAATCTTCTCTACGCCGCTGTAATATTTATCTTTATCCGCATCCGGATATAATTCAAAGCTTCTCATATCAAGTTCCACCTGATCTGCTATTCCGAGCTTTTCGATTGCTTTTAATAATCTTATTTCACCGATATAGCAAAAAGGGCAAACATAGTCGGACCAATAGGTTATTTTTATCATGTAGCCTCCTTTTTAATATGCCGATAACTATCCGCTTATTCACTGACTTATATTTTTATATATTGCATTTTTATAAATTGTATAAGTATATAAATATACATACGCTTATACTTATATTTCTGCTTATACTTATATTTCTGCTTATGCTTATATTTACGTTACTGTCCTACAATGCGTTCATTTCATTTACAAAATATGCTTTATCCGTACTCCGTCTTTCGCCGTATTACTTAATCAGACGAGTTCTCTGTTAATTATCTCAATCATTTTACGGAGTGCATTGCCTCTGTGGCTTATTTTATTTTTCTCATCTGATGAAAGCTCTGCGCTTGTTCTGTTATATTCCGGAATAAACAGTATTGGATCATAACCGAATCCGTTGCTTCCTCTTTGCTCTTTTGTAATAATTCCCTCCATGGCTCCTTCCGTAACAAACTCTCTTCCGTCGGGCAAAACCAAGGCCATGCAGCACCTGAATCTTGCAGTTCTTTTATCATCTTCAACATTTTCAAGCTTCTCAAGCAGAGCATTGTTTTTTATATCATAAGAAGTATCTTCTCCCATGAATCTTGAAGAATAAATACCCGGTGCACCGTCCAATGCATCAATCTCCAGTCCGGAATCGTCAGATATGGAAGGTTTACCGGACAATTTGCATATTTCCCGTGCCTTTATTAACGCATTTTCTTCAAATGTTGTTCCGGTTTCCTTAACATCCGCGTTTATACCCGCATCGGCAAGTGAAACAAATGTAATATCGCTTCCCGACATCATTTCCGATATTTCTTTTACTTTAGATTTATTGTTAGTTGCCAATATTATTGTTTTATCCATGTAATTCCTCTCATATTCTCATGAATATTTTCAAGCAGTATTCTAAAATTATATTCTTAATTAATGCTTTTAAAACATATTCTCATGATTATTTTCTTTTAGGCGGTTTCTTTCCTTCAAATGAATATAAATATGTTTTAATCATACCGTTATACAATTTTCTCTTTTTTGTTGCTTTACGGTTAAAATCTTTTTCTATTTCTTCATAAGGAGTAATCACATATGCAGACCAATCCTCAAGTTTACCGAATGCACTTCCCAATGCTCCGTAAAGCCCGGGTAAAGCTTCCTTCTCTTCAAGCCTTTCGCCGTACGGAGGATTTGTAATTATAAAACCGTATTTTTTAGCGTGGCTGAGTTCAGAAACGTCCCTGTTCTGGAAATGAACCAGGTCTGATACACCGGCTCTTGCCGCATTGTCTCTGGCAATCTTCAATACTTTTGCGTCAATATCATATCCCTGTAAATGAGTCTCAACATTAGTATCAATTACATCCTTTGCTTCTTCCAAAACATCATTCCATATAGATTGCGAGATCAAATTGCTCCATGCCCGTGAAGTAAAACTTCTGTGCATTCCCGGTGCAATATTTGCAGCCATCATTGCTGCTTCTATTATAATGGTACCGCTTCCCACAAACGGATCAATCAGTATTCTGTCACCTCTCCAAGGCGTCAGCTTAATAATTGAAGCGGCAAGAGTCTCCGATATAGGCGCATCACCGCTTGTAACTCGGTATCCCCTTTTGTGCAATGCCGTACCTGTTGTATCAATACAAACAGAAACAGTATCCTTTAATATATTTATTTTAATTGGATATTCACTTCCGGTTTCCTCAAAGTAGCTGATGCCGTATTTTTTCCCTAAACGAGTCACGACAGCCTTTTTCACGATTGATTGTATGTCGCTTGTGGAAAATAATTTGCTGTTTACCGAGCTTGCCTTTGTAACCCAGAATTTACCGTCCTTTGGAATAAATCTTTCCCACTCCAATTCGACAATCCGGTCAAATAATTCCGTAAATGTAACCGCCTTAAATTCTCCGACACATATCATAACTCTTTCGGCAGTTCGAAGATTAATATTGGCCCTTGCAACGGCTTCGTCATCCCCCTCAAAATATACTCTTCCGTTATCAACTCTTGTAATATCATATCCCAAATCATATATTTCTCTCTTAAGGACCGACTCCAAACCGAAATGACATGGACAAACAAGCTCATATAAATTATTCATTTTATTTTCCTTTGCAAAGACATAATAAAGTTTATATATAATAAATTTAAAATTAAATAAAAAAAGCCGACTTAAAAAGTCGGACAAGAAATGTACGTAGCAAGATTCGAACTCGCGACCTTCTGGTCCGTAGCCAGACGCTCTATCCAGCTGAGCTATACGTACATAAAAACATGCCGGCGATCGGGGTCGAACCGATACGGGTATTACTACCCACAGGATTTTAAGTCCTGGGCGTCTGCCAATTCCGCCACGCCGGCATAATAAAAAATTCTAAAAGGAAACAACATCACTCTTGTACAGGTACAAGAAAGCGACCCGAAAGGGACTCGAACCCTTGACCCCCGCCGTGACAGGGCGGTGCTCTAACCAACTGAGCCACCGGGCCAGACAAAAACATATTAAATATGTGAGTGGAACTTCGGGGACTCGAACCCAGGACCGACCGGTTATGAGCCGGTTGCTCTAACCAACTGAGCTAAAGTTCCATAAGAGCCGACAGTCGGAGTCGAACCAACAACCTATTGATTACAAATCAATTGCTCTGCCATTGAGCCATGTCGGCAAATCAGAACCGAATAAAATGTTCTTGCTTATAAAAAGCTATGACCCCAACGGGATTCGAACCCATGTTACCGCCGTGAAAGGGCGGTGTCTTAACCGCTTGACCATGGGGCCTTCTCTTTGAGTGTATCACTCGAGCTCCCCGAGTAGGGCTCGAACCTACAACAACTCGGTTAACAGCCGAGTGCTCTACCATTGAGCTATCAGGGATTATTAATGCTCTCGCATTATCAGGATTGTTCCTTCAAAACTGCATATGATCAACATCAACGTTTAGGTCAAGTTTTCGATCTATTAGTAACAGTCAGCTCAATACATCACTG